>MDSX01022666.1_pt1 | contig 18665 bp, 16 predicted proteins | sample 811141 | NCBI WGS metagenome assembly MDSX01 (sample SAMN05326642, study PRJNA326480) | marine metagenome | isolation source: seawater | place: Atlantic Ocean: South East | collected 2010 | reverse complement strand
CGGCTTCTTCCCTCACATCCATGTTACTCGTTTTGGATCTTCCTGATCCAAAAAGGTCTGAGAAAAACACTTTTGTTTCATGCGGCCTCTTTCTCATTTCTTTTTATCTAAATCTCGTCGTCTATTTTTATTTTTGCTGCGCGGGTGGAGTGGGGCGGCTTTGCCGCCGATGGCTATTGAAGTCGCTTTGCTCTTCAAGGTGCTTTTGTTTTTTGTTGGATTAAAGTCTTGTTATGTTGAAGTTTAAAAGTGCCGATCGATAGGAATGCAATCATTGTTTTGGGGCTTAGTTTTTATTCTAATCGCTACGTATAAGCTTGAGGTTTATTCTGCCGAGGTAGAGCCGTCTCAAGGGGCTTGTTATACTGATGAATTGGAAAAAGAGGGCTTTGAAATATTTAAAAAATTTCTAAGAAGTAACTTCTCGAATTATCTAGAGCGGTGTGAGGATGAATTCCCTCAATTGCAGAAAATAATACATTCTATACAGAAGCAAGTAAACTCAGGTCTCGTCAATTATCATTGTGAATACCGCAGGGATTCTCATGGGGCAAGAGTGCACAAATCTTCCGATTCTTTTGATGTGTGGTTTAATTTAAGAAAAATTAAAGAACAGGACTATCCATATTTTGAAAAGGACTCTGTTAAAGTGTTGGGGCTACTTTTTCATGAGTTATTACATTTTCAGGATTTAGATAATAGGCCGGTCGGAGATCATAATTCAATAGCAGGCGAGATTGTGAAAAGAGGAAAACGCTTCGGTAAAATCCCCGTGAAATCGAAATCAGTGGATAGAATATATCTTCTAAATATGGCTTGTAATGTGGCTAACAGAGATAAGTTTGAGCAGGGAAATTCAAAGGAGTTGACCTATGAAGGTGGATTCATTTCCAACAAGTCTTTTGATTTTATAGGCTTATGTCAAAAGGCAATGTCTGCTAAAAACAAATATGGCTTTCAAATGGATAATGAAACGGCATCTTCTTTCTGTACTAGTTTGGAAAAGACCCATTTTGATAGTGCTGTGTTTTTTCTTAGTTACACGATAACAAAGAAGAAAATCGAGAAACAAAACTCAACAGAAGGGGCCGTAGTTAATTGTCATAACGATCCAAACCCCAGTGTTTGTGCTCAAAAAGTAATTGATGCAATCACTGTACCTAGGGAAGACCGTAAGTATTTAGATATTTTTACAAGTCCTAACTCACGAACTCGGGCTCAAGACTCAAAGGCAAATTGAATGGATTGCAAAGTGGTTTCGGTTGGGAAGTAGTCCCCTTTTTTTTATGTTGATGTCGCTATTCATATTAATTTCTTTAAGAGCCTTGAACCAACAAAAAATTAGCATTTGGCTTTTTGATTTGATTTGATTTGATTTGATTTGATTTGATTTGCCTTTGCTGGAGAATCCCGTTGCAAGTCCTTTTAATCTGCGAGATAATTGGGTTAGCGATAGATTTGCAGCAAGGGTGTAGATATGAAAATTGCGTTACTTCAGGGTGGACTTGGCCAAGAGGCTGAGGTTAGTCGAAATACAGGGAAAGCTTTTGAAAAAGCTTTGGTTGCTTTAAACTATGACTATGTTGTTATAGAGGCCGATGATAATTTAATTCCTAAATTGATTTCTGAAAAACCAGATTGTGCTTTGATTGCGCTACATGGAAAGTATGCTGAAGATGGAACTGTTCAAGGTATTTGTGAGTATTTAAAAATTCCTTACACGGGGAGTGGTTTATTAGCTTCGGCTCTTGCAATGGATAAGTTGCGTACGAAAGAAGTTTTATCTTTCTATGATATTCCTACTCCAAAGTTTGCTGTGTTTCGTCGTGGTGAAGACGATCTTGAAAGTTTTGATTGTAGTATCAAAGCTCCTTGTGTTGTAAAGCCAGTTCGTGAAGGTTCGTCCGTAGGTATAAGTATTGTTGACGAACAAAAGGACTTTAAGGCGGCCTTAGAGCTTGCCTCAAGGTATGATCGTCATGTTTTGATTGAAGAGAAGGTGAGTGGCCCAGAATGTACGGTATCAGTTGTTAAAGACCAGGCTTTTACTCCTATTGAGATTCGTCCAAAACAGGGTTTTTATGACTACAAAAACAAATACACCAAAGGGGCTACAAACTATTTATTGCCTCCTGAGCTTTCCGATGAAAAAATTCGAGAACTAAAAGACTTAGCGCTTAAGGTGTTTAAAATTTTAGATTTACATCATTATGCCAGAATTGATTTTATGATGCATAATGGATCTCCTTACTTTATTGAGGCAAATACTTTGCCAGGATGTACAGAAACTTCTTTGTTGCCCCAAGCTGCTGCTCATGATGGAGTGGATTTTAATCAGCTGATTGATGGATTAATTAAAAATGCGAGATTAGATTATGAAGGCGTTGTTTAAAGCTTTTTTAGGCTTTTTTATTGGAAGTGTAATATTAGTTGTGGGTGTCTTGGTATTGGATAGCCAGGGCTTTTTTAATTTAAAATCAGTAAAAGTAAAAAATCAGTTCAAAGATAGTGTGCCTGCAGTTGCTCGATGGAGTTCGCAGCTAGAGTTAGACCTGCAAGAGTTTATTGGGGCCTCTTTGATTGAGCTTCCTTTTGAAAAGATTAAAGATAAAATTCGTCCTCTTGAATGGGTTCAGGATTATCACATACACAGAAAGTTTCCAGCAAACTTACAAATAGAGTTGATCCCTAAAGAGTGGATTGCTTTGTTTCCTCAAGACGCTTCAGGAAAGTATTTAGGCGTTTCTTCTAGATGTGAGCTTTTGCCTGAACTACATTTTTTGGATACTAAAGACCTTCCTTTTGTTTCTAATGTCTTTAAAGAAGATGCTAATAAAAGGCAAAGCATGTGTGACTTTTTAAATGCTGCGAATGAGGGAAGTCATATCCAGAAAAATAATATCAATTATATCAAATGGAAAAACTTAGAGCTCGTCGTAGAGCTGATTGAGCCAAAAGTTGAAATCCGTTTGGGGCATGAAGATCTTATTCTTGCTAAAAATAGAATTGAAAAAGTTCTCCAAGATCTAGAGAAGAAGTCATTAACACCCAGTGTTATCACAGCTGTGGCCGGACAAAAAGTGGTTGTCAAGCTGCGTAAGGCTCGTTAGCCTTTAGTCAAGGGTTTGTATTTTTGTTTAGAAGTACAGACTTTTGTATTAGACTTTAAGTCGAGTGAAGTAAGGAAACTTCATTTTTTCAGCCAAGTGATTACAACTAGTTACTGCATGGAGGGCGACATGGCGACTGCTAATTCAGCAGCAAAAATGGGAGCAGAGCGCGAGATAAAAATCTTCGCAGGCCTTGATATTGGGTGCTCCAAAGTCTCCATGGTAATTGGTCAAGAAAAATCAAATTCCACAGAAATTGAAGTCATTGGTGTTGGTAGCTCAATTTGCACAGGCATTCGTAAAGGTGTTGTTGTGAATATCGAAGCAACAACGGCAGCGATTCAAAAAGCAAAAGACGAAGCAGAACTAATGGCAGGCGTGGAAATTTCTCGCGTCTTCGTAAGTATCGGCGGTGGACATATCAAGTCTTTTGACTCACGTGGTATGATTGCTGTTTCCAATAATGAAGTTACAGCAGCAGACGTGGAGAGAGTGATTGAAGCGGCAAAGGCAGTTTCTGTGCCTTCTGATCGTGATGTTGTTCATGTTCTTCCAAAAGAATTTAAAGTGGATGAACAAGACGGAATATTTGATCCTGTTGGAATGAATGGAGTTCGTCTTGAGGCTTCTGTTCACATTGTTACAGGTGGAACAACTGCCATTCAAAATGCTGTGAAGTGTACTCGCAATGCTGGTCTTGAGGTTTTAGGTTTTGTCCTGCAGCCAATGGCTTCTGCTCTTGCAGTACTGAGTGAAGATGAAAAGAAACTAGGTGCCGCTGTTGCTGATATCGGTAGTGGCACGACAGATATCGTAGTTTATCACCAAGGTAGCTTGTCTTTTACAAAGTCGCTTCCAGTGGGTGGTAGTCATATTACAAATGATGTTGCTGTAGGGATGAGAACTCCTCAAGGCAATGCAGAGATTATTAAAAAGAAATACGGTACAGCTCTTGCGGATATGGTTGATCCAGAAGAGGTGATTGATATCGAAGGTGTAGGCGGTAGAAACGCTCGCAGCGTAAGACGTAAGGATTTGTGCGAAGTGATTGAACCTCGTACAGAAGAAATCCTACATATGATTGGTAACTCTATTTTTGAGAGTGGCCTTTCACAATTATTAGGATCTGGAGTCATTCTTACTGGGGGAACGAGCCAAATTGATGGCATCACTGACCTTGGTGAGTTTGTATTGGATATGCCGGTTCGTAGAGGATCGGTAGGCAAAGTAGGCGGATTATCTGAAACGGTAAAATCACCTGCTTTTGCAACTGCTGTGGGCTTGCTGTTTTATGCGCAAACTCAGCAGGATGCTGAGGCCGTCAAAGTGGAAGAAGAGATTTCTTTCTTTGGTGGCATTCGAAGAAGAATGAAACGTTTATTTAATGAAACAACACAGGCTTAAAGGGGGATGCCGATGTTTGAATTAGAAGATAATACTTGCTTAGGGGCAAACATCAAAGTCATCGGAGTTGGCGGAGGTGGTAACAACGCCGTAACTACAATGATTGAGTCAGGACTAGAGGGTGTTGAGTTTATAGTTGCCAACACAGATGCTCAGGCTCTTGAAACGCACAAAGCTCCACACAAAATTCAGTTAGGACAAGAACTAACACGTGGACTAGGTGCAGGTGCAAACCCTGAAATCGGAAAGCGCGCTGCCATCGAATCTTACAACGATATCGTTGAAAAGATCGAAGGTGCAGACATGGTTTTTGTAACTGCCGGAATGGGTGGTGGAACAGGAACTGGTGGTGCTCCGGTAATCGCTAAAATCGCAAAAGAATTAGGTGCACTAACTATCGGTGTAGTGACTCGTCCGTTCCTTTTCGAAGGTAAAAAACGTATGAAGCACGCTGATGGTGGACTTAATGAATTAAAAGAAAATGTAGATACATTGATCGTGGTTCCAAACCAGAAATTACTTTCAATCAGTTCTGAAAGAACTAGCTTACTAGAAACTTTCAAACGTGCTGATGAAGTATTGTTTCAGGCGGTTAAAGGTATCTCTGATTTAATTAACATTCGCGGTCTAATTAACTTAGACTTTGCTGATATTCGTACAGTAATGGCTGCTCAAGGTATGGCAATCATGGGTGCGGGTGCTGCAAGTGGTGATAACCGTGCAATGGAAGCTGCTAAACAAGCGGTTAGCAGTCCACTTCTTGAGAACGTATCAATCAAAGGGGCAACAGGAATCATTATTAATGTGACTGGTGGACCAGATTTAAGTCTTTACGAAGTGAACGAAGCTTCTATGCTAATCACTGATGAAGCACACGACGAGGCCGAAATTATTTTTGGTGCCGTTATTGATGAAAACATGGGTGAAGAAATTCGCGTAACTGTTATTGCAACTGGCTTTGGCAAAGAAAACTCTGCTCAACATGCTGCAAACCAAGAGTTACACGAAATTCACCAGCAGATGCAGGCGCAAGCACAAGCGGCTGGGCATCAGGTAGTGAATCCACAAAATTTGCCGCCGATTCCACCGAATCAAAATATGCAAGCGCAGCAACAACAAGGTTTTGCTCCTCAGCAACAGCAGCAGCAACAACAGTATCAACAGCAACAACCAGCTCAAGTAAACACGACTGAGCCATCTGCTAGAGATATGTTGTTAGCAAAAGCTAGAGCGTTCAGAGAGGGAAGTGGAGATGCAGTTTCTCAAGCTAGAGATCTTGCTAAAAACGTTGCTTCTCAACCTTTTGATGCACAAAACTTAGAAGTACCGGCTTATCTTCGTAAGCAACAAAACAACAATAACAACGGTCAATACTAAGTTTTAAACTATTCTAGAAAATAAAAGCCTTGCTGGAAACAGTGAGGCTTTTTTTATGGATAGAATGTGTATAGTTTTTCTGCGAATGTGGCTTTCTTTTCATTTCTAAGAATGAATTTCTCTATACAGTTTTAAAGGGAGGCCTTCATTTCTACGACATTTAGGGCAGTGATACTTTTGAGCGCGGAAGAAAAAAATTAGATAAGGAATGATGATAGCTCTGTTCAGAATAGCATTTTTTTTAATTTCTATTAAAACTGGAATATTGTCAGGACGAACAGTCCATACGTAATAGACTGAAAGACTACAAATAATAAAAAAAGCATAAATCGACTTTTCGATTCCACACTTTCCTTCGTATTTGCAGTTTAAACAGTGAATTTTTTTATAAAAAGTAGCAATAGGCCAAAGCCCATAATAGTGCAAATAATTATAAATATAGATTTTAATGCTGCTCCAGTTCATTATGAGAAAATATAACAAGTATACTAATTTAGTTCAAAGACTATCACTCTTGGTTTCTTGGTATTACCTATACTTCCCAGAAAGTGGGACGTAGAAGACTTTTGATTTTTTATGGAGATAAATTAAAAAGAGCCCTGGTTATCCAGAGCTCTTTGGGTATTTAAGATGTTTTAGTAAGATTAGTTATTGTAATCGGCGCGATTAAAATACTCTAAGAAAAGGCCGCGATGTTTTTCAATTTCTTCAGGAGATAGATTTCGGCCATTAATCATCGCTGCATCAAAAACCGGTTCGTTTTCGTTGTTTAACTTTTTGAAAGATACCTTTATAGAGATGGTCGTTCCTGGAACACTTTTGATAAATTGATCTTTACCATTTATTTTTACTTTGAAACTAACTTTTGTAGGGTCTATTTTTTCTTCTTTTGGAGTCTCATTACTTTCGGAACTTTCACTAGAGGCCTCTAAGATTTTAGGATCTTCCTTATCGGAAGAAGGCTCATCAGCTGTTTTTGACTGATTTTTTAGTACAGCATCTTCTGGCTTTTCAGTCTCAGGACTTGTCTTTTCTTCAGCTTGATCTTTTTTGAAAGGGTCTTCATCGTGAATTGCAAAGCTATTTACGATAGCTAATTTAAGAGTACCTTGTTCTAGTTCTTGGGTTATTTTTGTGAACTTTCCGTATTCTACAGAGATTTCTTGATCCATTTTATTCGTAAAAATGATTTTAGAAAGATAGGTAACACCAAAGGCGTATTGTTTTTGGTTATTACGGCCTTTACGAACCCATTTCATGTCTCTTTTTACTTTTGTGTAGTCAATGCCAATCATGCCTTCATAGTCTTTGATGCTTTTTTCACTTTCTAAATGAAACTCTAAAGCACCAGAGGCTCTGGTTTCAGTTTTGGTTTGTATTTCAGCATTGATTTCATCAAACATGGCGTTTGTTGTTGTGAAGCTTTCCTTGTAAGTGAACTCACAAGATTCACCCTTCAATTCTTTTAAAGTCTTTTGAACTTTGTCGTTCAGCTGTTCATAGTTTTCTGTGTAATCACATTTATCACCAGTTTTAGCAGTATTTGAGTTTACTGGTACATTTTCTGCCTGATGTTCTTCGGCTAAGAAGATCGCTCCAGCAAATTGTTCATCGGTGATTTTTTGTGTTGAACTAGGAATTGTATCTAAGTTGGCTTGTCCAAGGTAATAAATTTCAGTTGGTTCAATGCCTCTGCCACTACATGCAGTTAGTACAAGAATTGATAATAGACTTATGAATTTCACATATCCTCCCAGGATCCTCATTTTCCAATGCGCCCATACTATAGAAAAAAGGCATTAAATTCCAATTTTTTATAGAAATGCTGAAATGCTTTAAAATTTTTATTAGTTTTAGTCCGGTATTCGGGCAAATTCAGAAAATGCCTGTAAATTTAGTGCTTTAAGCTAAGTTACACTGTCAGTTTTTTTGACAGTGATTTAACATTCTTTCATGGCGAAAGACTAAGAATTAAAGAGAAAACCAACTGAATTTTAATTTTGCTGGGGGTAATGTGTTTTCTTTCTGACAGACTTTTAGTAGTCTAGGGCGGATCAAAATTTGGGGGAAGCCTTGTTGGAGTTTTTAATCAGTTTTACATTTTTCTTTTGTGGGATGGAGTTTATGGCTTGGTTCCTTCACAAATATGTAATGCATGGTTTTTTATGGGTACTGCACGAGGATCATCATACACCGCCAAAGCATCGTAAGTGGCAACTCAACGATACCTTTGCCATAATTTTTATCCCGCCAAGTATGTTTGGAATTTACTTTGGACCAGAATGGTCAATACCTTGGTTGAGCGGAATGGGCTGGGGAATTACAGCTTTTGGGGCTGTTTATTTTGTGGTTCACGAAGTGATCATTCATAGACGTTGGAAGTTTTTTAATGCTCATGGTTGGTATGTAGATGCATTAAAAATTGCTCACCAACATCACCATCGAGTTAGTGGAAAACACGGCTCATCCAATTTTGGAATGTTGGTGCCACCAGTAAGGTATTTTCGTTATTCAAAAAAAGAATTGAACGAAATGTTTCGCCAAGAAAAAGTCTAAATTTCAGCTCACTTCCAAAATACCATTATACAAATATAGGCATAAAAAATCGAATTGAGATTAAATTTCCATGCATTAAATACAGTTCTTAGATCCTTGCTTGAAAGTTCCATTTTAAATTCCATGCAAATTATAGCCGCATTGGACAAAGCGCAGGTGGGGACATTCTTTTTATAGAGAATTTTAATAGTTTCATAAGTAAACTCCCAATTCTTTGAATCTAAAGTTTCAGAGCATTTGTCTTTCAGTGTCTTTTTGTAGAATTAGGTAAAAATTTTTGGAAAATGAGAAAAGAATTGAACTCAAATTATAGACATTGTGGGAAAAAGGAAGTTAAAAAGCTCGTTTCTTGAGCCTATTTGAAAGAAAAGTTCATTAAATTCATTGGTACAGCAATTGCTTTAAAAGAATGAGAGGTGGCGAAATGTAAAAAGTCATGCCTATTCTGTTTTAGAAGCTATAAAAATGAGAAAAACCGGGTTGAAAATGTGACTAGAAAATTCGCTTGAAGAGTTTAGAATTTTGTCAAAACAAAGCAGTATGACGTGAGTCTTAGTAAATTTAAATACCTTCCAAAATAGGTTTTGTTTGTTAGAATCAAATTAAAACATATCTGGGAGATGAAATGTTAAACCTTCGTTTTTATTCAATAGTTTTTTACTTTCTTTTAAGCTTTTCAACTCTTGCAAATAGTGCAAATGAAATCCCAAGGTTTACCCCAAATGTTGTAGATGAAAATCAATATTTAAGTTCTGTTGAAAAACTAAAAATCAATCAACTAATAAAAATAATCCAACAAGAATACAGAGTATTTCCCGCGGTTTATATTTTTCCAAGCTTAAATAAGATACCCATCGAGAGCATTGCCGTTTCAGCCTTTGAGGAATGGCAGTTGGGAGAAAAAGGGAAAGACAATGGTATTTTAATCCTCTTAGCAATGGAAGATCGAAAAGCAAGAATTGAAGTGGGTTATGGTTTAGAAGGAGCAATTTCAGATCTGAGAGCTAAGGAAATATTAAATCAAATTTTAATTCCAAAGATTAAAGAGGGAAAACTCTCTATGGGGCTGATCGATTCTTTAAATCGAATTGCAGATTATAGTTCCGGTGAGTTTGAAGAAAGTTTTAAAATTAGTTTTGAGTCAATCAAAGCGGTATACTTAAAAGATGGTTTCACAGGCGTTTTTGATAAGCTATTTGAAGACCCTAGGGCGGAGAAAGCAATGCAATACTTTCTTTGGTATTTAGTCTTAGTGATTATTTTTCCTTTCTTTATTTCAAATATTACAGAGGTTTTAGCTTTAAAAGTTTCTCAACAACTGCCTGATTACGACTACAATAAAGATCCAAGATTTTATTCAAATAATTTAGGCTCCCTTTCAAAAATTGGGGTTCCTATTTTCCTGTTTTTTAATCCTGGAATATTTGTTTTGGTTCTTTATTTTTATTACCCAGAAATAGTTTTTTACTCCTTATTGGCACTAACTTGTATAATGACTTTTAATTTGATTCGACGATACCAGGTATTCAAAAGCGCCAAAGCTTATGCTGCCTATGCGAAAAAACAACAGATTAGAAATACATTGGCAGTGGAAAAAGGCTTATTGAAAGAATTCACATTGGGTTCATTCCATACATTAGATACTCCTTCAAATTTTGAAGAATTTAGAGAGCTAAGAAGGCATTTAAAAAGGTACGGCAGAGGACGCTTTGGCAAAGACACGATGAAATCTTCAGGAGGTTTTGATAGTAGTTCTAGTGGTGGACGAAGTGGTGGCGGAGGCGCTAGTTCAGATTGGTAAACAAGTCTTTGCACAAGATAGAGATGTAAATTGTTAGATGAAGTATTTTTTCAGTTAGACTCACGAGAAGACTTGGCTATAGGACAAACCATGAATTTGAAAAAAGATGCGGTATTCAAGGCATTAAGTCTTGTTCTATAAATGAGGCAAACTCATATAAGCATGTAGTGTCTTTCTATGTTTCAGTATTAAGGCGAAGAGGAGCAATTAATCTCTTGAAGTCATAATGGCCACCCAACAATTGATGACCAAATGAAATTGTATATAAAAAAATGCCTAAAAAATTAAAGTGAAAAACTTTCTTTTTTTATTCAGGTTTCCAGTTGAAAACAATTTTAGAAATAGAATTATATCTTACTCGATCCTCTACGGGTAGATTTTCATAGGTACTCTCTTGTTTTACTTCAACACTGGTGGTTTTACTTAAGACATTTTCATACCCAATTTCAAGGCTTGCTTCGTAGTCTCGGTTAAAGTCTTTAAAACTAGCGATGTGCCATGCGGCTACATTGAATTTTGTGAATTTGTTAATAGGTTTAAGCATTTTTATTCTAGAACTTAAAAATGGGAAATGTTCTTTGGAATCATCGATATTGGTTTGGTCTCTATAACCAAGAGCTACACTTAATTTGAGAGCTTCTCCCTCGCCACGATATTCACCCCAAAAATCATAACCGATACCGACGAGTGTATTGGTACTGTGCTCAATACCTTTTGAGTCATCTTTTAAGTACCTTGCATCGATAAAAGCACCCCAGTTTTTTTGTAAATTGCCTAGGGATTTCATATCCACAACGTCATTTACTGTAACATCAATCTTTCTAAGCTTTTCTTCATCGGTTTGGCGATACTCAAGTTTAGGGATGATACTAACTGTATGAGAAGGGAATTGGGCAGAAATTTTTGAGTTCAGAGTGAAAAGTGTAAACTCTTGGTTGCCTGAATAAACGCTAGCTCCCAGGCTAAATTCGTATTTCCAAATGTCTTTTAAAACTTTTTGGTCCGTTTCATTTGTGTTTTCACTTACTGTTGCAGGGTTCACTACATCTGCCATGGCTGAAAGGCTCACTAAGAGCAACAACATTGTTTTGAGAATAAACTTCATAACTATTTCCTTTCTATATATTCTCTATAAAAAATGGGGGAAAAGAATCCAGTCTTACTATTTTTGACATTTTTAAAATGCCTATTTTCACCTGGAACATTTGTTTGGCAACGATGACCAATCATTTCGCTCCCATCTTTTCTTTTAATCTCGCTAAAACAGCTAAAGCAAAAGTTCCTCACTTGCTTTCTTTGCTGCGAGTGCCTATTGTAGTGATTAAGATGATGCCACGCAAGCTTAGGAGATAAAATTGGAAGCGGTGTTTGTTTCTGATGTTCATTTGACAGAGCCAGATTCTGAAAGATACCAGATATTTTTGCAGTTTTTGAATTTGCTATCTAAAAAAACAGTGAAACGTTTAGTTTTGCTAGGAGATATCTTCGATCTTTGGGTAGGCCGCCATCAGTATTTTGTATCAAAACACAGTGAGTTAGTTCAAATTTTAGGCAGCTTGAAATCCAAAGGCACAGAGATTCATTATTTTGAAGGTAATCACGACCTTTATTTGAAAGATTTTTTTGGAAACAATTTAGGTTTTGAAATTCACCCTGATTCTTATGAAGTTGTGTGGGATGGATTAAAAATTCGCATGGAGCATGGCGATTTAGCAAATCCAGATGACCGTGGGTATTTGTTTTTAAGGTCTTTTTTAAGGAATGTTCTTACTAAAAATTTGATTCGTAATATTCCAGGTAAGCTAGTTAATAAAATTGGTGAAAGTGCTAGCCATAAAAGTAGAGACTATACCGATCATTTAAATGTCGACTCAAAAAACTTAGTGCGAGATTATGCAAAGAGATTAGCGAGCACTTCTGATTTTGATGTTTTGATTACGGGGCATACTCACCAAAAAGATGATGTAAAGCTTAGTTTAGAAGATCGCGAAATTCGAAGTATCAATTTAGGATCTTGGTTTGAAGAAGAACCTCAATGCTTGGTACTTGAAAACTCATCACTCCGCTTTCATAGAGTTTTAGAAATCTAGGCCTTGAAAACTGCGGCTACTTTTGGAAAAGTATCTATTTAAAGGCTCTTTTTAATTGGATTTGGTTGTTTTGAAAAGCCAGAATAATTTGTTTCACGGCTTTCATTTGTGAACCAGACTTAAAAGCAAAGTCTTTACCACTATATCCCCACCAATCCCAGCAAGCGTTTGGATTATCAAAACCATATTTTACAGCTTGTGGGTAAACCACTACGATGTCATTACTATTGGCCCATTCGTTTATTCCAACTCGTGTGTAGTAGTTTGCTCCAATATAAGATTCGGCTTGTTTGCAGCCATGAAAGGATAAGTGCATTTTGCAGGCTTGTCCTTCAAGGCATTGCTTGGGAATGTAGGCGACTCCCTCTGAAGCCATCGAAATAGCATCGGGTTGTCGAAAACGGTAGTAATTTGCTTTAAGGTTTTTAGATTTGGTTTTTAAATTGGGGTAAAACAAATTTAAAAACTGACCAGCCACATCGAAATTACAATTGCCGATAAAAGGACTTTCTGTTGAGCTGCAACTGCTTCCTTGATTTAAAGTTGGAAAATTGTGTCCTGCATTTAATTTATTATTCCACTGAAGCTTTGATAGTCCCAAAATTTGAAAGTACTCAATGTTTTGTAAAGTCACTTTGGGCGAAACGGTTCGATCCTGTTTGCCTGCGAGTATGTAAGCTTTAGCAGATTTTAAATTTGCAACTGGATCAATGTAATTTTCTGAAGCTAGTTTTAGGGTGATATCCGCTAGTTGGGCCGGAGTTCTACTTTGCAAGTAGGTTTCCATGCAGGCGAACATGGCTGTATTAAGTTTTCCATCGGAGCAATAATAAGGACCACCTGCAATGATCGCTGCACCTTCTACCAAGCTAGAGTGTCCTATTAAAACTTGCCCAGCCATATAGGCTCCAGAGGATAAACCGGAGACGGTTACTTTTTTATTTAAATTAAATTGGGCAAATCCAGAAATGGAAAATAAAATTCCCAAAAAAATGAGCAATGCTTTATTCATAATTCCCCCAAATTTGAATCAAACAATATGGCCTTAATAGGTTTAGGCTGTTGTTAAAATTAGGTTAGTTTGTAGAGAAAGTAAAGAAGCAGGGCGGTTAAGCTTAGGTTAAAATAAAAAAGCCAGGCTCTAAATGAACCTGACTAAGTATTAAAATTAGAGTTTTAAAAAGTAAGCTGGCTCATTGGTGAAACTTTACTAGAAGTACCTTCGTTTTTTAGATCCGAGAACAAGTCTGTAAGTTCACCTAATTCCTTTTCAGAAATTTCTTTACCATTTAGGCTAATTTTATCAAAAGTAGAAGCTTTGCCTTCAGAGCCAGACAGGGTGATTAATAAGGTAACTCGAAAGTCTTGGTCAGTGAAAGAGAATTTCAAAGTCGATGTAAACGAGTTGTTTGAATTGGCTTCTAGGTAAATAGCACCATTCACTAAAACCTCTCTACCGGTAAGATCTATGGATCTCATATTTGTTTTTATCAAGGAGGTAGAGCTATAGTTGTAAGAAGCGTTTGGCAAGATGTTAACGTTCACTTCACCTTCGCTACTGTTATCGGAAACGACGGTTGCAATAAGGTTACCCATGAGCTTACTACTGTTTTCCACTTTGAAAACGCTATTTGAAGAAGACGAGAATTTTGAACTATAGCTTTTGTCAGTTTGTGTGCTTGCGCTATTGATAACACCGTTGTCCACAAATGAAATGGCACAACTGCTTCCGCTTATCTCTATTTTATAATTATAGTTATCGGAATTAGGTGGGTTCATACTTTCGGTTCGATGACAGCCATTGTAGGAACTATTATTATAATTATCTTCCTCCATATACTCACTTACAGCTTCAAAGTCTGTAGAGAAACTTTTGAAACTCTCTATTTGCTTAGCATTTAATGTGTTCGTGTAAGTAGGTACTTCACTGAGTTTGCCTGAGTTTTTATGACCTTGAATGTCAGCTGTGTTTTCTGAGTTGCCCCCATCTGAGCATGACATCAAAGCTGCTGAGAGCAATAAGATTATAAACTTCATAATTCCCCCTAATAAATGATTTTTATTCCCCGGGAGAGATTAATATTAGGCATATAGCTATTTCAAGGCTTAATCAGTTTGTGCGGTGTTTAAATTCCTGAAGAGAAATAGAGCAGCTAATTACTTGGATAGATTAGCTAAAGGCTAAAACTCAAGCCACTTTAGACCTAAGCGGCTTGAGTTGCAGAGTAATTTATTATTAGTAGCCTAAGAGGTCTTTTGCATGAGTAAGGCTGGTTCTGCTACGTTTTTCACCAGAAATCAATCGGGCGATTTCGTCAATGCGATCCTTCTTATTCAAGCTTTCAACCTGCATATGAGCTTTGCCCTTGATCACTTTTTTTGTGATTTTAAAATGATGTGTGCCCTGAGCCGCTACTTGTGGGAGGTGAGTTACGCAAATTAATTGTTGGTTTTCGGCAATCTCTCGCAATTTTTTCCCAACCTTTTCGGCCGTTTCGCCACTAACTCCTGTGTCGACTTCGTCAAATAGGTAAGTCCGCGGTAACTCTTCATTGCCAATCACCTTTTTTAAAGACAATAGAATTCGGCTTAACTCACCACCACTTGCTGTTTTATGCAATGGCCTAGCTTTTTCAGCTGAGGCAGTTTTACATACGAAGCTTAATTCGGTATTGCCTCTTCGATCAAAATCTTTAGCGCTGTCAATTTCGATGGAAAATTCAAAGCCATTCATATTTAGGTCTTTTAACTCTTGGTTTACTTTTTTGGTAAAAGCCAGTGCGGCTTTTTTACGTTTTTTATGTAAGTCTGTAGCTATAGATTTTAATTCTAGTTCTAGGTTTTTTAACTTCTTTTGTTTCTCTTCTAAACAAGAGTCAAAGTTTTCGATTTTAGATTGTTCCTCTTTAAAATCGTCTAGAGCCTTTAAAATTTCCTCGCTAGTTTGTCCGTACTTTTTTTGTAGTTTTCGAAATCTAGAAAGCCTTTCTTCAACATCAAATACATCGAGCTCTGAGTTTTCCATTTTATTTGAATAAGACTGTAGATCATATAAATACTCTGATAGAAAATCTTTTGCTTTTTCAAGATTGTCTTGCAGTTTTTCAAGGGCAGGATCTAGTTTGATGCTTTGGTTTAATGACTGCTCTGCTTTTTGTAAACGAGTAAGGGCAGAGCCTTCACTATCTTCTAAGAGTCTCTGTTGTAAATGTAAAAACTCTTGCAGTTTTTGCGAGTTTTTCATTTTTTTATAATCCGCCTCTAAGTCCTCTTCTTCTCCAGCCACCAGATTCATACTTTCAATTTCACGAATTTGAAAGGAAAGGAAATCTAGCTTTTGTTCATTGAACATTTGTCCTTCTTGGAATTTTTCAATTTCCATTCGAAGTTCTTTGGCTACTTCATATCGTTCCAGATAAGTTTCCCTTTTTGGAAACAAACCCGCGTACAAATCTAAGATGTCTAAGTGATAGGAACGATCTAGCAGATTTTTGCTGTCGTGCTGCCCAGTAATTTCAATTAGGGGAGCGCTACTTCCAGTCAATTGAATCATCGGATGAACCACTCGGTTTAAACCGTGCACCGTACTCAGTGACGAGTTTAGATAAACTTTTGATTTACCATTTTTACCGATAATTCTACGTACCACCAGCTCGTTGTCATCGCAAGCGATACCCATTTCTAGAAGTTGTTTTTTTATATCTGGGCGGTCTGTGACGTCGAAGAAACCTTCGATACTAGCAAACTCAGCGTCAAAGCGTACAAGATCACTTGAAGCTTTGGCTCCCATAAGTAGACTTAAACTTTTTAAGAGGACAGATTTACCTGCTCCGGTCTCTCCGCTTAAAATGTTAAAGCCAGATTTAAATTGAAGATCGATTCGATCAATGATCGCAAAGTTATTTACTCTAAGTTCGGCTAACATAAATCCCCCTTACGCGCGCTGGCCAAAGTTTAATTTTGACTTTAATAGTTCAAAATAAGACTGAGCAGGAGGTCGTACAAGGGTGTGTTTTACTTTCGCTTGTCGAATGATGATTTCATCATTTGGGCTAAGAGTAGCGCGGTTATAACCGTCTACCATAAAAATTGCATTTTGAGTTTGGGTTTGAATCCTTAATCGAATTTCGTGGTCCGATGGAACAATCATCGGTCGGGTGGTTAAGCTATGTGGACATATCGGAGTGATTGCGATGGCCTCTGTGCAAGGAAACATGATTGGGCCACCAGCGGCTAAGTTATAAGCTGTTGATCCAGTAGGTGTGGCGGCGATTAAACCATCCGCTCGAATTTCACTTACTAAGTTTCCGTTAGAATATATGGCCATAGAAATTAGTCTTGTGTAAGGACCTCTTTCTAAAACCACATCATTTAGACAAAGCCAACTGTCTTTGATTTTTCCATTTTGTTTTACTTGAACTCTTAAAAGGTTTCGGTATTGAAAATCCATTCCACCTTCTAAAAGTAAATTAAGGCAAGGGTACATATCCTCTAGGCGAGTTTCGGTTAAGAAACCAAGGGAGCCCATATTGATACCCATTACTGGAACATTTCTTTCGCCCAAATAATGAACGGCACGCAAATATGTTCCATCTCCACCTAAAACGATGCAATGATCAATTTTAGATAGTTCTGCGTCTTTTGATATTTTAAAAGAATTTTTTAACTTATCTTGCTTTGAATTTAAAAAGACATTGATTCCTCTTTCTTGGAACCAATTACACAAATCCTGAGCCTTTTTCTTGGCTTCAGTTCCGTGCTCGCGATAAACCAGTAAAATGTTTTTCACTTTACGTCGTTTTGCAAGCTTAGGCTTTTTTGCTGTTCTTTTGGCAGCTGCCTTTTTGGTACTCGTTTTCTTTTTACTGATTTTTTTTGAACTGCTTTTTTTCTTAGATGCAATCTTGCTGATTTTTTTCTTTGCCATCAATGTCCTACTTCTGGTTAAAAAGTTACAACACAACTTGGCTGGATGCAGTCTCAGGTAGTTTTTGAATGGACCAAAAACCACCTGGCACTTAACCCGTTTTAGTTTTGCTAAAACTCCAAGCTCCTTTTAATTTTTTAACACTGTTTTTTTTCCTTGTCAGTCTCAACCTGCTGCATAAATTCATTTCTACACTTTCCCGGAAGTCATCGCCCGGTTTTTGGGCTATTTTGGTTTTCCCTTGTAATTTTTGGTCCTTTTTGTCAAAAAAAACATGGCTCATTGCTTTTGGAAATTGAGCCAAACCAATACCCTGGGGTTGGTAACTGCATTTGGTTTAAGATTATTGCCTTAACGAATGGATAAAGGCCAATGAAAGCAGTTTCTTTTTACTCCTTGGTAGATGCAAATTAACGACAGCTAGAGATGTACAAAATGAATAAACAAGTTAGTTTTGCTCTTCCCGAGGAGAGTGTATTTAAAAGTGACCAATATACCAAAGCCGATCTAAAATTTAAGATCACACAACTTGAACAGCAAATTTTACGCCTTCAGCAAAGAAATGCTGAGCTACACAAGGTGATAGAAAAAAGTACTTTTGCTGAACTAGCTAAAGAAGATTACGCAAAAGACATTAATACCGCTATTGCTTTAGGCTACGAACCTGCGGAAGAACAAAGTCCTAGGGCTTTCTTTTGGGGGGCTCGCTATAAAAGTAAAAATCCTGATGTTAAAGACATTGAAATTCCAGAAGATCTGCAGCCAGACCATTGTTTAACAAAAGATAATTTGCAGTATTTTGTAATTCCAGAGTGTAATCATGAACAGCCAGATCGTCCGCCGCAAAATGCCATTGAGAACAAACGTGAAACTGTGATTCGAAAACTAATTTTGAGTCGAGAGAGGGTTTTGTCTTGTGAGTGTGGGAAATGTGGGAAAGACGTTAAGTATCGGATGATTGAGAAGCATATGGAAGCGGATTTTTTTGTTGAGGATTTTTCTTAGTTTTTTTACCCTTCGGTTTTATTCTTTGAATGAGCTGGCCTTCTGAAGCAAAAGTATTTTTCTCATACACGTTTTTGGCCTTCGGCAGTGGTTTGTTTGTGTTTTTGTTGGGGTTTATTTTCAACTCCTCGGTTTAGTTCTTCGAATGAGCCGGCCTCCTGAAACAAAAGTATTTTTCTCATACACGTTTTTGGCCTTCGGCAGTGGTTTGTTTGTGTTTTTGTTGGGGTTTATTTTCAACTCCTCGGTTCAGTTCTTCGAATGAGCCGGCCGTATGAAACAAAAGTATTTTTCTCAGACGCGTTTCCGGTCATTCGCCTTTGGCTTCTTCCCTCACATCCATGTTACTCGTTTTGGATCTTCCTGATCCAAAAAGGTCTGAGAAAAACACTTTT
>MDSX01082067.1_pt1 | contig 18668 bp, 16 predicted proteins | sample 811141 | NCBI WGS metagenome assembly MDSX01 (sample SAMN05326642, study PRJNA326480) | marine metagenome | isolation source: seawater | place: Atlantic Ocean: South East | collected 2010 | reverse complement strand
GAGAAAGCAGTTATTGAAAAATTATCTATTTTACGAGATGGTCAGTTGGCATATCGTGACAATAAGGGTGAGTTTGCTGGCAACTTTTCAGATCTATTAAACTTCATGGAGAATGGCCAACTAAAGGTATTGATTCAAGAGGGAGATAAAGATGATTCTACCACTGTATATAAGGTAGAAGAATATTTTGTTAGTGTTAAAGACTCTCTATTCTCAGATGTTGACGTTCCAAATCTAAAATACGTCCCATTTAAGGATTCTCTTCAGTTTAAGATTGCCTCAGGTGAGATTAAGAAAAATGCAGTAACTGTTCCTGTTTTCGAAATATCTGATCCAGAGCCATTTAGTAAGGAAAGAAGAAAGAAAAATGATCCCTTGAAAGTAGGGTCTATTTTCGATGCAAATTATAGTGGGAATTGGGATTAACCCCCAATGAGGTATGACCACCTATCACAATGCAGTAAGCGATAAGTTAGTCTTGTTTATAGACACAGACAGTTCTATTTACAGTATTTATTCCAAAGACAATCAACTCAAGCATCAATTGGTATTTGATAGTGATGACAGTGATTCCTCCTTCCCAAAAGAATTATCCTCTGCTATTTTTAGTTCAACTAATTTACAAATAATCAATAGCAAGTTTACCTTGTGTCCGCTATCCGAGGATAAAATAGATGCTTTTTTTGAGTTAAACCACGGATCAGGAATCGATTTCTTAACAGCAAAAAATGATACCTTCAAAATTGGATTTGAAAAACCAAAATTGCTTGATGTATTAACCGATAAATTGGTGAATACAAACACTGCTACTGACATTGAATTATTATTTGATCATATCTCCAAAAAAAAACATAGTCATGCTATTTATTTTTACGAGCATAAAGGAATCTTATCTCTAATTGCTTGGAAAGATGGTCAGTTCATGTTGTCCAATAGGTATCCTGTAGCAAATGCCGATGAGTTATTTTATTTTGTTATGTTAGTGATTGAGCAACTTGAAATTCCTGTTCAAGATATTCATGTCGAGTGTATTGCTTCGTATGATAAAGCAGAGGAATACAAGTTGTTATTCAAAAACTATTTACCTCCTATTCAGCAATTGGCTTTTTCGGAAGAAACTTCTTCGAAAGATAACACGCAGGTTCTTAGTCATTTCTTTGCACAATGCGTATTATAAGTGGAACGCACAAAGGGTTTCGTTTTCCTCAGCGTAACATGCCTCATGCCAGACCGACTACAGATCGAGCCAAAGAAGCCTTATTTAATATCTTAGATCAGCGTTATTTTTATGAGGATATACGAGTTTTAGACCTGTATAGCGGAATGGGAAGTGTGGCTTTAGAGTTTTGTTCGCGAGGGGCAAAAGAGGTAACTGCCGTTGATTTCAATCGAAAATCCATTGTCTATATCAACGATATAGCTAAAAAATTAGTAATAGATAATTTATCAATCAGGCAGTCTAAGGTGTCACCATATCTAAAAAATACTTCAGAAAAGTTTGATGTAATCTTTGCAGATCCTCCGTATAATGCTAATCGAGAGATTCAAGAACTCATCCAAATAATATCACAAGGAGATTTTTTAACCTCGGATGGAATTTTTATCTTGGAGCATCAAACCATGACTCAAATTGACCATCCGGCAAGGGTAGAATCCCGCAATTATGGACAGAGTACATTTTCTTTCTTTAAATTTGTGAACGAACATGAGTAAAGTAGCACTATTTCCTGGTACGTTCGATCCATTTACCCTTGGGCATTTAGACATCGTCAATCGCGGATTGAATATGTTTGATGAAGTGGTAGTAGCTATTGGGATGAATACGGGAAAAAAACATATGTTTTCACTAGAACAACGAGAACAATGGATCAAAGAAATATTTGATAATGAGCCACGCGTAAGGGTAGCCTCCTATGAAGGGCTTACGGCCAAATATGCTGAGCAAATCGGAGCACATTTTATTTTAAGAGGCCTACGTACTAATCAAGACTTTACCTATGAAAAACAGATTGCTTATGTGAATGAAGACATGTCACCCAGCATCAACAGTGTATTTTTGATGAGTCATCAAACCAATGCAACTGTTAGCAGTACCATTGTTCGAGATCTCATTCAGTTTGGCGGCGATTATGAAAAGTACTTGCCAACATCAGTTTGCAAGGCAATTCGATCTTAATTTACTAGTTCAGTGTGTTTAGATATGCATCGATGATGAATCGAATAGCAGGGTATGTGTCCAAATCATTCAAGGATAAGTTATTGATATCCATCCATTTTACTTCTTCAATTCCCTCCTCAATTTGAGGCACAAAGGATTGTTCTTGATTTCCGTTCATTCGATACCAATGGGTTTGTTTAATGATCCATTGTTCGTTTTGGTAATAAGTATGAAATGTGTTAGGCAAACCATGAATTAGACTGATGTTTTTTGCACCTGTTTCCTCCATTACTTCTCGTATGGCACATGTTTCGATATCTTCTCCCGGTTCAAGTTTTCCTTTTGGGAGGTCCCATTTCCCTTGTCTTTTGATGAATAGCAATTCATTTTTAGGATTCAACACCAAGCCTCCAGCTGCAGTAATGAGATGAAATACCTTTTGAACTTTTTTCATCAATTTTATTGGATTACCCAGAAGTACAATCGTGGTTTCGTTGGAATTTTCATTAGCCAAGTTAAGGGCTTTTTTTATGGTGTCCTCTTCCGAATTGGGAATGATAAAGTCTGGGTTATCTATTTTTATTTTATCTTCATCGTTGGCAAGAATCAGTCGATGTTTCCCATGAAAAATATGATACATTTGTCTTACCATTATGAGTTCAATGATTGAAACAAAAATCGCCAAAATATTATTAGAAACAAGAGCGATCAAGTTATCGCCTGATCAGCCATTCAAGTGGAGCAGTGGATGGAATAGTCCGATTTATTGTGACAACCGAACGGTGCTTTCACATGCTACTTATCGCAAAGAAATCAAGGAGATGCTTTCCGAAAAGATTAAGCAACACTATCCCGATGCGGATACCATCATAGGTGTGGCTACTGCTGGAATAGCCATGGGAGCATTAATTGCTGATGAGTTGAACTTAAGTTACGCTTATTGCAGGCCAGAGCCCAAATCACATGGATTAAAAAGACAACTGGAGGGTAGGGTAGCAGAAGATGCCAAAATAGTGGTGTTAGAAGATTTGATAAGTACGGGGGGAAGCAGTTTGAAGGTGGTGAATTACCTCCGTTCCGAAGGCTATGATATTCTGGGTATGGCAGCGATATTCACCTATGGATTTCCGGTAGCTGCTGCCAATTTTGAGGCTGCGAATTGTGCGTGCATTACGTTGGGCAATTATAGTAGCATGATACAGGAGGCAGTTGCGTCGGGGTATGTGCAAGCAACTGACTTAGACAAATTGGCCCAGTGGCGAGAAAGCCCCGATACATGGGGGTAGGTTACAAAACAGGGGTGTCTGTCTTGTAAATTAGGAGATTAGATTTGGATTATTTTTTCTCCAATTTATCATTTTTGGAAGCGGTTGAAATCGTCACTCGACTACCTTTTTTGAGTTTTTTACTGATGGCATCATAAGGCCCAACGATCACTTCTTCGATTCCTTTGATACCCGATACTATTTCTATGTATCGGCTGTCTTGAATGCCCGTTTGAATGACGTGTTTTACGGCCTTACCCTCTTCGATGCTAAAGATGACTTCGTCTTTGCGTTCATCACGTGTGGTGGTGTCTTCTTCGGTGCGAGTCCCAATGGCCTCAATGGGTAGGCTAGGCACTTTTGTTTTGACTTGGGTTTGAATTTCGACATTGGCACTCATTCCTGGCAAAAATGGAGCATCTGTCAAGGCAAGTAAGTCCATATAGCTGGATTTTAAAAGGCGGATTTTTACTTCGAAATTGGTGACTTGGTCACTCGACATGGCATTGCCTGCGTTTTTTGCACTTTTTGCAATTTCAGTTACGATAGCTTTGAATGGTCGCTCGTTGTATGCATCTACTTCTACCAATGCAGTATCTCCTTTTTTGACGTAAAGGATATCATTTTCATTGACGTCTACAATTACTTCCATGTTGTTGAAATTGGAAATGATCATGATTTCGGTACCGGCCATTTGTGCTGTACCTACTACACGTTCTCCTTTTTCATTATTCAATGCACTAACTACACCGTCTGATGGTGCAAAAATGCTTGTTCTGCCTAGTGCTTTATTGGCCTCATTCAGGCTTGCTCTGGAATTATCGATTCCAAACTTGGCAGCGGCTAAACGTTGTTCTGCAGCAGTGACCTCACTTTGGGCTACTTGATAGGCAGTCTTAGCAGCATCCCATTCGGCCTTGCTTAATACTTCTTGGTCGAAGAGTTTTTGATTTCGAGCATATACCACTTCTTGCTCTTTGAGTCGAGCCTTGGTTTGGGTAAGTTGTGCTTCGCTGGTTTTAAAATTACTTTGAGAACTGCTCAATCCTGCTTGTGCTCTATCCTTTGCAGTAACATATAAGTCAGGATTAATTTTTAATAGAAGTTGTCCTTCATGTACTGTGTCTCCTTCTTGAACATACAACTCTTTGATTTCTCCAGATACGTCAGCACTGATTTTCACTTCTGCTTCTGGGCGAATTTTACCATTGGCACTTACTGTACTTATGATGGTCCGATTTTGGATTTTTCCGACACTCACTTCAAGCTCACCGCGTTTTCGGTTTTTGCCAATGATGATAAAAGCAGCCAGTAAGACTACTAAACCAATGGCGAGATATATTTTTTTTCTGGTCATTATAATGATAGTTCTTCTCCTTTATAAAAGTCAATGATTAATGTTCTGAATACCAATTCGTATTTTGCATTGAGGAGTTGCATTTGTGCTTGACTCCATTGGTTTTTAGCAGCGAGTAAGTCTACGCTATTCAATGCTCCCGCATCAAAACGTTTTTGACTGAACTCAAAGTTTAATTTTTGAGCTTTAGCATTTTGTGTGTTTGCTTCATAGCGGCTACGAGCTATTTTTAAATTGGTGTATGCATTGGTCACATCATTTCTTAACTGATTTTTGGTTGATTGAAGATTCAACTCACTAATTTTGGTATTCATTTTTGCGTTTTCTACAGCCGTTCGGTTTCGGTAACCGTTGAATAAAGGCACAGAGATGGATATACCTACTTGCTGACCTAAGTTGTCGGATAGTTGATTGCTAAACGCTTTATCAGAATAAGTGGTCTCGATGTTTGGGACGAGTACATTTTCAAGGGTGTTTTCAGTAAATCCAATGGGAACAAAGGTGGTGTCTCCAAAATTGACACTTTTGCCACTTTGAGAATAAACAGTATTGATATTCCCATAAGCAGATATGGTCGGCTGAAGTCTTGACCCAGCTACTTTTTCACCATATTGATTCTGGGTTATTAATGCTTCCGCTTGTTTTACTTCGGGTAAATTTTGAAGTGCTATCACATAAATATCTTTGACACTTTCAGATAGAATATTGGGTTCGTTTATTGCAATATCCACATTAATTAATAATGGCTCATCGAGGGGGTATTGCATCAAATTCATCAAGGTATTATATCCAATTTGGATAGCATTTTCTGCATTAATGATATTGACTAAATCATTAGTAGATTGAGCTTGTAAGTTGAGTACAGTGCTTCGATTCGTTGCTCCATTTTTTAAAAGTATTTGAGCACGATCTAATTGACTTTTAGTAATTTCATTTTGAGATTTTGCTAATTTGAGGTTTTCCTCTGCTTGAACAATTTGTAAAAAAGTGCTAGATACAGATAATGCAATTTGATTTCGAATAACCGCTGTTCCAGCTTGATTAGCTTCAATAGCCAAGCGATTTTGTTTAATGGTATTGTTAACCTGACTACCCCCATATAATAATACGCCTGAACTAATGGAGAACGAGTTACTTTGAATAGATGTATTATTAAAGCTATTTGTAAATGGGTCAATGGTTCTACCAATATTGTAGTTGTGATTTCCACTACCGTTGAGTGTAGGTATTCGACTAAGTTTACTTTGCTTTAAGTTGTTTTTTGCAATTTCTCCTTGTAAAATATTCTGCTGAATATTTGTGTTATTTTCTAGGGCATATGCGATGCATTTTTGTAGTGTCCATTCAGATGGTTCTTGAGCATTTATGCTCATAAAACTTACCAATGAAATTGCTAGAAATAGTTTATTCATAATGAAAACTTACAACACAAATCTAATGGCATCTTTGATACTTTGTGTGTTGACTCGACTAATGGAGCATTATCTTCGTTTTATTTCAGTTGGATTCATGTAGTTTTGTGTGGTTGAATTTTTGGAAATCCATAGGTTCGTTTTTTCTCCCACAACTTACATGGACACGTGAGGTTGCAGATAAAGAGGTGTTTTTAACCTTTGATGATGGACCGCATCCTGAAATTACGCCTTGGGTAGTCAATGAATTGGATAAAGTGGGTGCGAAAGCTACTTTTTTTGTAGTAGGAGAAAATGCTCAGCGGTATTTCACTCTAGTCGATAAGATGCAGAAATCAGGACATCGGGTGGGTAATCATACTCATCGACATATTAAAGGATGGCATGTTTCATCAAATGTTTACCTGGAAGATATTGCCAATTGTGAAAATTATCTGACGGGAAATACAATCTTCAGACCACCTTATGGTCAGATAAATTTTGCATCCATTCCTGCTATTCGAAAAAAATATGAAGTAATCATGTGGGACGTGCTAAGCAAAGACTATTTAAAACGATTGAATGTGAAACGAGCCTTAAAACGAATAAAAAAAGCAACAAAACCTGGAAGTATCATTGTGTTTCATGATAGTGTAAAAGCAGAGACTAACCTGAAGGCTATGTTACCTAATTATCTTAAATTTTTAGAAGAAGAAGGGTATAAAATGTCTGTACTATGATTATTATTCAGTTGATAATTGGCTTATTTTTTTTGATACAATTATTTTCTTGGGTATCAATGTTAACATACCAACCAAAGGAAATTCAAACCAGATTGAGTTATCCAAAGGTTTCTATTTTATTGGCTGCACGTAATGAAGAAAAATTGATTCTGAGGTGTTTGGAGGCGATGTCAAATTTGAATTTTCCTAAAGATAAATTAGAGATTCTAATTGGAGATGATGCGAGTACAGATCAAACAAGCCATTTAGTAACTGAATTTATCAAGGATAAGCCCAGTTTCCGACTATATTCAATCGCTAAGACAATTGGGAAGGGGAGAGGGAAAGCAAATGTGTTGGGTCAATTAGCTCATAAGGCTGATGGAGAGTTTTATTTTATTACGGATGTGGATGTAGAATTACCACAAGATTGGATTTTGGGTTTATTGAAGGAGTTTGAAGATGGTGTAGGAATAGTTAGTGGTACTACTATGTGTGAACGAGGCCATTTTTTTGCAACCATGCAGAGCATCGATTGGCTACATTTTATGGGATACATAAAGGCATTTGCCCATGTAGGGGTAGGATGTACAAGTGTCGGAAACAATATGGCTGTACGTGCCGCGGCCTATTGGCAAACAGGAGGATATGAAGAAATAGACTTTTCCATAACAGAGGATTATAAGTTATTTCATGAGGTAACTTCACGAAATTGGGAGTGGAGAACGGTATTGAGTGATTACTCACTTGGTTTAGCTTGGTATATCCCTAGTGTTAGCGAAATGCTGCATCAACGTAAGCGATGGCTCATTGGGGCAAGGGATTTACCACTCAATTGGAAGGCGATGATTTCATTGTATGGGCTTTTTATACCGGCATTAATTATACTTTATGTCTTAAGCCCAGAAATGGCTATGATGGTCTGGCTAGCTAAGTTTCTCATTCAATCCCTGTTTATTAATATATTGTGTATCAAAACCCAGGTTAGGCCGTTTAAATTTTGGGAGTTAATTTGTTATGAATGGTATGTGTTGTTGAATACATTCGCAACAGCTATTTTTTATTTTTTACCTGTTCAATCGGTTTGGAAAAGTCGAAGGTATGCAGCATCCTATATTCGAGATGGTGTTGAGTGATTTATTTGATTTAAAAACTAATTCTGAGTTATGTATCCAAAATTATTGACTATACCCATACCAGAATTTTTGCAAGGTTTACTACCCGCTAATTTTACCATACATAGCTATGGTTTGATGATTGCACTTGGAGTTATCGTTGCTTTTTATGTGATTTTAAATTTATCTAAGCATTTAGCGATTAATTCTGATCAGCTATCTGAATTATTCATCTGGTCAATTGTATCTGCTTTTGTTGGGGGTAAGTTGTTTTTCTTTTTGGAAGATATCCAAAAATATATTGATAATCCAGACTTAATCGGGGGTGCTATGCGGGGAGGTTTTGTATTTTATGGCTCATTGATTTTTACGGTTCCTACGATTATATTTTGGTTAAAAAAAAATCAGATAAGGGTAAGGCCTTTTATGGATATTTTGGCATTTGCTGCACCAATTCTTCACTCATTTGGAAGAGTGGGATGTTTTTTTGCAGGTTGTTGTCACGGAAAAGTTTGTGATTCATGGTTAGGAATAACTTTTAATCATCCAGATACTTTAGCGGATTTTAAGAATGTGCCTTTATATCCAACTCAACTTTTTGATATTGGTGTAAATATGGTCATTCTATTGGTTGTTATTTCTCTACGAAAGAGAAAACAATTCGAAGGGCAGCTTTTTCTGATTTATTTGATGCTCTATGCTTTAGGTAGGAGTATTGTAGAAAATTATCGTGGTGATGATACACGTGGTTTTCTTTTTGATGGTTTTCTATCCCACTCGCAATTTATAGCAATAGTCATTATTTTGGTTTGTATTTTCATTTGGAGGAAGTGGCGAAAGGAGCCAATAATGATGTGATTACCTTAAAATTTGAACCTGATTTTGCCATTTTATGTGATAATTTTTTTCGCATAGGGCTTCTCCATCTAAATGAGCAGGTAGAGGTTGGTTGGATGAGATGTTTAACTCGTCAATCTTTTTGTAGGTGATGGCTTTTTGGTTTAAATGTTTTCCTGCTTGAACGAGCGGTAAGTAATATAGACGAAGTAAAGTGGGAATATTTTTACACTCAACATATTCAAGTTTTTTGTCATTGAGTTTAGCCAAAGGTGCTACTTTAAAACCACCTCCGTAATCACTTCCATTTGCAGCAGCAATCATGAAAATAGCAGTTTTTTTACCATTAATTTCCACTTTTTGTGATCGGTAAAACAAGATCTGTTTTATGATTTCGATCCAATATTTTGTTTTACTCGATAATAGAAATGTCTTCGATTGTGTTTTTTCTGCAATTGCTCCATCAAATCCAGCACCAAAACCATTAATAAACCGTATTTGATTACAAGACCAAATATCAATATCAACTTTTTTAGTAAACTGAAATGGAAGTTTAAGAATATCACTGATCTTTAAATGTCCATAAAGCATTCGAGCTAAATCATTTCCAGTTCCAGCTGGAATAATATGAAGTGGAATGCTAAAATCTTGGAGTCCATTTATGGTTATGTTAATTGTGCCGTCTCCGCCTATAATGCTGATGAGATCAAATGAATTTGATGCAATATTTTTTTGAATCGTTTTAATATCATTTATCCCTGTGGTTTCAAAGATGGTGAAAGGTGAACCTTCTTTTCTAATGATTGTTAGATATTCATTAAACAAATACACTGATTTCCCTCCTTGAGAAAAAGGGTTGTAAACGATGAGTATATTCTTAAATTTCAAAATCTAATTTAGATTAAAACAAATATCGTAAAAATACAAAGGTTGAGTAATTTTGACACATAACATGAAAAGGATAACATTAGTAGGAGGTGGTTTAGCAGGTTCTTTAGCAGCTGTCTATTTGGCCAAAAGAGGGTATGAGGTCAATATTTATGAGCGAAGACCAGATATGCGTAATGTCGAAATACCAGCAGGTCGATCAATTAATTTGGCACTTTCTACACGAGGTATCGATGCATTGAAACGGTTAGGTTTGGATCAAGTTGTGCTGGATCAAGCTATACCTATGGCCGGCAGAATGATGCATGATGAAAAAGGTAATTTAGCCTATCAACCCTATGGAAAAGACGGTCAAGTAATCAATTCTGTGAGTAGAGCTCATTTGAATATTCAATTACTCAAATTAGCTGATGAACACAAGAATGTTAATCAATTTTTCAATATGCGGTGCCAAGAGGTGGATATTGAAAATAGTATTTGTAAATTTACAAATGAGAAGACTGGAGAAAATATAGAAGTAAAGTCTGATTACATTTTAGGCAGTGATGGAGCATATTCACCTGTGCGACTTAAGATGATGAAGAATGATCGATTTGATTATTCACAAAGCTATACGAAGAGTGGCTATAAAGAGTTGAATATTACGCCTACTCCAGATGGTAACTTTGCGATGGATCCGGATTCTTTGCATATATGGCCACGAGGCAATTTTATGATGATTGCTCTTCCCAACCCTGACAAATCATTTACGTGTACTTTATTCATGCCTTATGCTGGAGAAGTAGGTTTTGATCAAACAAATTCTGATCAAGAGATTCTGAATTTTATGAATACGTACTTTGCAGATGCAGTTCCATTAATGCCGGAGTTGTTAAATGATTTTAAACGAAATCCAGTGGGTAGTCTTGTTACGGTTAGGTGCTATCCTTGGCATATGAAAAAAGCCACATTGATTGGGGATGCTTGTCATGCCATTGTTCCCTTTTACGGTCAAGGAATGAATTGTGCTTTTGAAGATTGCGTTGAGCTAGACAATTGCTTAGAAGAATTTGGTGATTGGGACAAAGCCATGAATGAATACCAAAAAAGACGTAAACCCAACGCAGATGCAATAGCAGATTTAGCATTGCAAAACTTTATTGAAATGAGGGATTTAGTTGGTGATAAAGATTTTCTTCACTACAAAAAGATGGAACACCAACTTTGTGAATTATACCCTGATTTGTTCAAATCACAATATGAGATGGTAACGTTTAGTAAAGTCCCCTACAGTGAAGCTAAAACTAAAGGTGCTCAAAATACGCAACGCGTTCATGATTTGATTGCATCCAATTATGAGGATAAAATTACCGATCGATCATTCGTCGAAGAATGGTTTGCCTAGCGTGCAGCTATCTATTAATTAACTATTAGTTTTTTAGTGGTTGACCCATTGGAGGTTAATACTTGAACTAGATAAGACCCTTGCGGTAAATCAGTAGTTATAATAATCTTATCGGTAAATGCTTTTTGTTGGTATATGATTTTACCACTAATATCAATAATATTTATTTGAACATTATCTTGCTGGCCTACTTTTATTTCAAATATTCCACGAGTAGGGTTAGGAGTAATGACGATTTTAGGAATAGTATTTGTTACAATTCCGTTAGTTTTTGGTTTTTTCAATCTTACCGTATAATCCTCAACTTCTCCAGGTGTATTTTCACAAGGAGACATTGGATTTGTGAAATACTGACTTCGCAACCTTAGTCTGAGGTTCTTATCTGTTAATGCTTCGTTGGGAACCGTAAATAAACCAGTTGCTTTTTTATCTGTATTGTTTAGCTCTGTAAATATAATCTGTTCTTTATCAGTAAACTCTCCATCACGATTGAAATCAATCCATGCAGTTACTGAATCCTGATCAAAAACATAAAACATTCCAACTTCGATTGTGTATTCTTTACCTAGTTCTAGTTCTGTAGATTGAGCTGTAAAGTCTCCGTAGAACTCTTGGTCTGAGCTATTTTCGATAGATTCTAATTTCACAAAATTGATGTAGTCCGAACCTGCCCCATTAGTAGCTGGTATACAGTAGTTAAATTCTCTAGTCAGATAATCAAAAACATATGTTTCAGACTGATTCCCACTTTCTGTTTTGGCTATAACTTTAAAGTATATATGTTCTCCCAAATTATTGGAAGAAATTGGTTTGGTTGATTTCCATATATTATCCCCTATATTTTCCATTGTTAGACTGCTATCTAATGAAAAATTATTGACGTTCCATAATACCTTCACTTCAGATAATGTTTGGTCAGATTTTATAATGGAAGTGATATACTGATCAACACCATCTTTAGGTAAATCATCTGTGGGAGTGTTGGATATATTAGTGTGCGTAATCGATGGAAAATTATTTCTTCCAACGAGTGTATATTCCCATAACCCTCGGCCCCAGGTAGCTGCTCTGAGCGTATTGCTTCCGTAGTGAATTTCTAGGTCTTTGACAGTTACATTAGGGAGGTTATTATTATATAATGTCCATTGCGTCGCAGATTTACTTTTGTAATAAACTCCAATCTCACCTCCTACATAGATGTAGCAAGAGTCACTATGATCTATAACTACTGTGCGAAGTGGCATATTCCCCAAGTTATAAGTAATGTTTTGCCATGTAGCTCCCTGGTCATTTGAGATATAAACTTTTTTATTGTCATTCTGGTAACGATTGTAAACAACGATAATCCTATTTTCATCTCTTGGGTCAAAGGCAATATCACGTACATAGTAACCAGGAAGACCATTTTCAATATTTGTCCAAGACTCTCCTCCGTTATTAGTTATTCGGATTTGATTATTTCTAGCTATGGCAATTACGTTTGAGTCGGTTTCTGCAATGGCAGCTTCACCGATGACTCCAATGTTGGGGTCAGATTTAAATTGCCATTGTCTCCCAAAATTATTTCCAGCATATAGGGTATCACTGAAGTGATATACTTGCATACTGTTTTGAGGATTTTGAAGAAATGGTGCCTCCCAAGCTGCTTTGCCACTACCCCCGTCGGGGTTGCCACATCCTCTTCTGTTAAGACCACCGTTATGCGTATAGTTGCGAGTTCCGTATTGCCAACTGCCAATCATCCAATCGTAGTTTAATGGATGTACTATAGCTTCCATACCATCTCCACCATTCCATTCAACCCAGCCATTTTTATTCAAGATACTTGATCCATTGTCTTGAGAACCAGCCATGTTTAAATCATAATTTCCTTGACCAAGTCCAACAGCATAGAATTCTCGAATAGCTGTACCGTCATTTAGACGTGTCCAGGTATTTCCATTGTCATCACTCTTGGCAAAATAACCGTCTGTACCGACATAAAATGTTCCATTGATGCATTGAGCAATTCTCAAATCTGCATGAATATAGGCATCATTTTGATTGGCCCATTCTGTTTTCTGAGTGAAAGTGAGTCCACCATCTGTAGAAGCAAAAAGATCGACATAACCATAAATCATATTATTGGTATTTACGTCAGATACAGCAAAGGCAAGACCGCTACTATTTGGATTGCTGAGTGCTGTGAATGAACTTCCTTCGTTGGTTGATTTGTATACATTATTTGTGGAAGCGGCATAAATATGTGATGGCTCAGACGGAGAAATTGAGAGATAAACCCTTTTATTATCATTGTTAGGTAAACTACCTCCATTTGAAAATGAATTTCCTCCATTTGTAGAAATCTTAATTCTACTTGCATCTGGAGAATTGTACCTATAAGCATAAATAGTCGTGTTTTTTGTAGGGTGAAAATCAACATCGGTTGTTCTGCCATTGAATGGACTGGTCCATGATTTTAGATTATCATTCGATACAAATAATCCTTTTGTGGAGCATATGAAAACTTGATTAGCAACATTCGGGTGATAGGCTATTTTATAGATATGTTCATTATCACCTAAACCTCCCCAACCAAGATTGGTTGGGTTAAAGTCTGATATAGACCATGTGGCACCGCCATTAGTACTTCTATAAATTCCATGAGTATAACCTGCTCCACCATGTTCTACAGAAATTAAAACTTCGTTAATATTATTTGGATTTACAGCTAGTACAGGTACTCCAGAAGCAACTAAAAAGTCTGTAGTATTTTCCCAATTTGCACCGCCATCATTTGTTCTCCAAAATCCTCCACTTCTACTACCAATGAACATGTGGTTATTGTCGTTGGGATTAACCCAAAAAGTTTCAACACGTCCAATGCCTGGAGAATAGTGACTAGTAACATTATTGGCATCCCATGGACCAAGTTCTACCCATCCATTAGGGAAGGAAGTTTTGTGTTTTAAATTATATTGACTTCCAACAAATTCTGAGTATGCCTCTTGAGGGAGATAATGATTTACATTAGAGCGATTACCTGAGGGGAAATATTTACTTTCATTTTCAGACCTCCACCGTTCAAATATTTTGTATCCAGAACCTTTACCCTTTCCATTTAAATCAAAGTAATTGTTTGCTGCATCAACTACTTCGTAGAAATTATAGGAGTTATCCATCATCATGTCTTTGTAGCTTACCGACTGAGAAAGAACAACATTATGCGAGGTAATGAATCCTATTAATAAAAAGGTTTTAGCTATTGAGATTGTTAATTTGCTATTCATGAGCAACAAATATATTACCTCAATTAAAAATTGATTTAGGTATAAAAATTTCTAGGATAGATTTTACCCTATCATGACGAAGAGTTAGAGCTCTTCAGCAAAGTATTCATAAAAATATGGAATGGTTTCTATGCCCTTATAAAAGTTGAATAGGCCATATTTCTCGTTGGGGGAATGGATGGCATCGCTATCTAAACCAAAGCCCAATAATACTGTTTTTAAACCCAATACTTCTTCAAATAAGGCAACTATTGGAATGCTTCCACCTCCTCGAGTTGGGACAGGTTTTTTACCAAAAGTTTTTTCCATTGCCCTGCTAGCTGCTTTGTATGCCGCACTATTCGTTGGGGTTACAGCTGCTTCACCGCCATGATGTGGTGAGACTTTTACTTTGACAGATTTAGGTGCTATTTTTTCAAAGTGGTCTTGAAATAGTTGAGTGATTTCTTTTGAGGTTTGACTGGGAACGAGTCTCATGCTAATTTTTGCGTATGCTTTGCTAGGTAACACAGTTTTTGCACCTTCACCTGTGTATCCTCCCCAAATTCCATTGACGTCTAAAGTAGGTCTAATTCCTGTTCTTTCAATGGTTGAATATCCTAATTCACCCATGACATCGTCTACTTCCAATTCACTTTTAAATTCATCAAGGCTGAATGGTGTTTTGCTCATAGCTTCTCTATCTTCATCACTAACAACATCCACTGTATCATAAAATCCAGGGATTGTGATACGGCGATTTTCGTCATGTAAACTACTAATCATAGTACATAATACATTGATGGGGTTGGCAACTGCACCACCATAGGTCCCACTGTGCAAATCAATCTTTGGTCCTGTTACTTCTACCTCAACATAGCTTAATCCTCGCAGACCTGTATCAATACTTGGAGTATCATTGGCAATCATTCCGGTATCTGAAATAAGTACAACATCTGCTGCAAGTTTTTCTTGGTTGTCTTTGACATAAATACCCAAATTAGTACTCCCAATTTCTTCTTCTCCTTCAATCATGAATTTAACATTACAATGGAGTGTATCTGTCTGCATCATGGTTTCAAAAGCTTTGAGATGCATGTAAAATTGTCCTTTGTCATCACAGGCACCACGAGCATAAATGTTACCATTTTTCACTGTAGGCTCAAATGGAGGAGTGTGCCATAACTCATCGGGTACAGATGGTTGTACATCATAATGACCATATACAAGCACTGTTGGTTTATTAGGGTCAATTATTTTTTCACCATAAACAATTGGGTTACCTGCAGTTTGTTCTAATGTGACATGATCAGCACCCGCTTCTTTTAATTTATTAGCCGTATACTCAGCACATTTTTGAATGTCATCTGCGTATGCGGAGTCCGCACTTATGCTTGGTATTCTTAATAAATCAAAGAGTTCGTTTAAAAATTTATCTTGGTTGTTTTCTATATAATTCTCCCGTGTCATATTGTGGGCGAATTTATAGATAAAGATTTGCAATCAAAATAGCTTCTATAACGTTTATCTATCAATGATTAATTCACTTTGCAAATACATCACATCAATAATTTTTTTATTCGCTTACAATTATGGTAAAGCAGATGAACCAAACGCTTTACAAGTACTTAAAAAAGTTGAACAGAAGCTTGTTTCATCTTCAATGTATGCCGAATTAAATATTACAATCAAGCGTCCAAGGTGGACTAAAAATATGACATTAAATACATGGTCAAAGGAAGTGATTATGCTGCAGCATATGTTTCAAGTCCTGAAAAGGACAAAGGAACAGTTTATATAAAAACTACTAATAATGTATACAATTACCTTCCTAGAATACGTAAAACTGTAAAATTACCTGCAACCATGCTCAATCAAAGTTGGATGGGTACGGACTTGAGTGCTGATGATTTGGTAAAACTAACGAGGTTAGCTAATGATTATTCTGCTAAAATTATAGGAAGTCAGAAGGTGTCAGGAAGAGATTGCTATGAAATTGAATTATTGCCTAAGTCATCGGCAGATGTTCTATGGGGTAAACTGCTACTATACATAGATAAGATTGAATATATTCAATTAAAAACGGTCTTTTACGATGAAGATATATCTGTTGTTAATACATTGGTTTGTAGTGAATTAAAGGTTTTTGATGGAAGAAAACTTGCCTCTAGACTAGTGATGACACCGGCTAACAAAACAGGATACCAGACAACGATTGTTTATTCTAAAATTATTTTTGATAAGCTTATTCCTGATTCTTTCTTTTCAAAGGAAAATATAGCCAAGATTAAACCTTAGAATATCATTTAGTATATTTGACCTACTGCATGAGAGGTTCCTTATTACTAGTCTTTTTTTTCTTGTTTTTTCTTGTTTTTAGTCAGAATAAAACAAAGCGTACGTCTGATATTTCTGTATATAAACATTGGCAGATAGATTTTGGCAAAAATGATAATCAATTGGAGTTGAGTAGGATTAAGAATCATGAAGCTGCTCCAGTTCCAGTTATGAGGAGTAATCAATTAAAAAAAGTTTTAGACTCCAAACGAAAACGAACCTCAGTAAAAAGTAAATCATCTTATTTAACTTCCTCAGAAGACTTGAGACCTAGTATAAAATCAAGTTTTAATGGTATGCCATTAGGAATAGCGGGAATTCCTAATGATAATACGATGGCAATTAGTAACGGGGGATTCATAATTAGTGCGATCAATACAACAGTTACCATCTTGAATGAGCAAGGAGAAAGATTAGCCTTTAGAAGTTTATATGGTATGACTAATAGGCAATTGGGTTTACTTGATCGTTATTATGACCCTAAGGTAATTTATGATCCATTGTCAGATCGATTTATACTTGTTTTTCTAGAAGGGAGTAACAGCTCAGATACCCGAATAGTGGTCGGTTTTACAGAGACGAATGATCCTACAAAAGTTTGGAATTTTTATGCATTAAATGGAAAGCCACTTGGTGGAAGTACATGGAGTGATTATCCAATTATTGGTCATAATAAGACGGACTTATACATTACGGTAAATCTCCTAAGAGATAATGAAAGTTGGCAAGAAGGTTTTGTAGAGAGCTTTATTTGGCAAGTAAATAAACAAGATGGATATGATGGAAATGAGGACTTAAGACAAAATCTATTTTCTGGGATAAATTATAATGATAAACCTGTTTGGAGTATTTGCCCAGTTCAACCTGGTTTAAATTTTGATCAAGAGAATATGTATTTTTTGTCAGTTAGACCTGATGCAAAATCAAACGACACGCTGTTTTTGCATGAAGTAACAAATTCAACAACATCTGGTGAAGCTCAACATAAACTAAAAGTACTAACTACAGATATTCCCTATGGTGTGCCACCCTCTGCCTATCAGCCAATTGTTGGATTTAAATTACAGACTAATGATACTCGAGTACTAAGTGCTGTATACCATGATAATAAAATTCATTATGTTCAGTCAAGTATTTTGACCAATGATATTCGATCTGGAGTTTATCACGGGATTATTTCTTCAATGAATGGAATACCTGAGGTAAAAGGTAAAATTATTTTTTCTAATGAATTAGATTTTGCATATCCTTCTATTGTATATGCAGGGGAGACAGTTTCCGATAATCATTCGATGTTAATTACTTTTTCCCACGTGGGTGAAAATGATTATGCAGGTACAAGTGCGGTGTATCATAATAAAAGTGATGGTTTAGAGTCCATTTATTCTGATGTTATAAGACTAAAATCAGGGGATAGTTTAATCAATACATTTGTTGCAGATACTGCTGAACGCTGGGGAGACTACACAGACATTCAAAGAAAGTACAATGAGCCAGGAGTTGTCTGGTTATGTGGAAGTTACGGAGACAGCCTTGGAAGAAATAATGTATGGATATCTAAGTTGAAAGTAAAAAATGGCTTGATAGTCAAGGATAAGTTTTTGGTGTACCCAAACCCTGTGGAGTCTTCAGTGGAGGTTTCGATTACTTTTAAAGATGATGATCAAGTGACTATTCAGCTAATAGATGTTAGGGGTAGTGTTGTTAAGGAGATATTAAATGAACCTGTTAATAAAGGGAATGCTCGATTTTTATTAAATACTGAGGAATTATCTTCTGGGATTTATTTTTTGACTGTTTACGATCAAAAAGGACAGAAGATTGATTCACAAAAAATTATAGTCAGATAACCTATTATTATTGTATAAAATATGAATAGGATTTTAGTTGTAGGAAGTGGGAGTTGGGGGACAGCATTAGTAAAAATTTTATTGGAGAATAAAAGCCTGTTTGTTGACTGGTGGGT
>MDSX01106617.1_pt1 | contig 18674 bp, 16 predicted proteins | sample 811141 | NCBI WGS metagenome assembly MDSX01 (sample SAMN05326642, study PRJNA326480) | marine metagenome | isolation source: seawater | place: Atlantic Ocean: South East | collected 2010 | reverse complement strand
TTTAGTATTTGACATTGTATCTGTAAATACACCAGGTTCTTCTGGATCTCCGGTATATATAAATACTTCAGAAGAGATAATAATGAATATGTCTATGACAGGATTAGAGGCAGAGTCGGGAAGCGTATATTTCCCTACTAGTGAGTTGAGCACAACTGCAGACTACATGAATTTCCCCATGCCCACAGGGGTTCAGTTATCAAAAATATTAGTTGAAAGTGCAAAATTGGTTTATAATATAACTAGCCCCCTTCAAGCGGTTGTTACGACTGAATTGACAATGCCTAATTCAAATGATGGTTTTGGAGAGTATTCGGTACAAATTAATTCCGGCCCGTTGCTCCCAGATACGGGTACAATCCTGATGAGTAATGTAGAACTTGATCTTACTTCAAACCCCAATGCATCATATAATAGCTTGGGCTACATTGTTCATTCATTTTTAGCTGATATAAGCAATTGTATTGAGTTTGATCAATCAGAAAACTTAACTTTTGAGTTTTCGATTCAGGATATGAAATTAAAGGGTATTGAGGGTTATTTAGGACAATTTTCATTTCAAGACTCCTCATCAATTAATATAGATTCCATAGGAGATTTGAGCTTTGATTATTTAAGCTTTTACGAACCTGAGATTGATTTTGAGATAACAAATGGGTTAGGGATACCAATGTTTTTTTCATTAGACCTGGATAGTGAAAATCAGTTTGGTAAATTCTCTGAAAAGGTTTCAAACTTTCCTGTTTCTTATCCTTCAGAATATATATATCCTCTAGAGAGAGAATCGGTTATGGAGATACGTCCAGATGCAAGTGACCCCTTTATTTCTTTACCAAATAATTCTTTAAAATTTGAATTTGGTGCAGACATAGTCTCTACGTTTCAGCAAAATGCATTTGAAAATTTCATTTATAAAGGAGAAGATCTTAATGCTAATGTCATTCTTCGACAGAAAAGTAATATTGCCCTTAAAAATCTTCTTATCTCTGACACTATAGATCTCGGTGCTCCAATTGATACTGCTGGGTTTTACAGAATTGATTCTTTATTCCTCTCCTTATCATATGCGAATAATTTAGGTTTAGAGTTTGAAACAACGCTAGATTTTTTGGCTTCTAATGATAGCATAGTAATGTCGAAAAATATGCCTTTAATGGATGGGATAGGAGATGTGATTGTCTCACTTTCAAAAGCAGAAATTGGTCGACTTTCAGAGGTTTCACAAATTTCAATAGGACTAAAATTAAGTTCGGTAGGCTTGCCTGAGTCGGCAACACTCTTACCTGAAAGTTCTGTTTTAATGAATTTGAGTTTAGGAGGGAAGTTTAAACTTAAAATTGTGGACTTACGGCCATGAGAACTATTTCTTTAATTTCGATACTTATACTCTTGTTAAAGCCCTTTCAAGGGTATTGCCAAAATGCCTCTGGCCAATATTTATCGCCTTCAATGAGGGCAGGCGAGTATCTGGGGTCTGTGGATCTCCCCAATTTTACCATAGAATTAGGAGCATTAGATTTTGGAATAAATTTAAATTTTACTGCTGGAGACATTTTGAAAGGAGATCAAACGGCGAATCTGAAAAACCTTTCTCAAAATCGGGATTATTTGATTATCCATAATAATTTTAGCTCGAATTTATTCGCTGTCACTTTCGGGAAAAAAAACACTCACAGTGTTTTTGGTATCGGGCTGAATTCTGTCGGGGATTTGAGTATTGATAGAGATTTAATTCAAATTGCAACGGTTGGATTTCCAGTAAACAGTGAGGGTGTCTATTCAAATATTAATGATGGTATAAATATTTCTCAAGAACTCTGGTCAAATATCTTTTATGGTATTACAAGAAAGGTTGGTAAGAATTCTGTTGGCCTTAGAGTTAACTACAATAGTTTAATTCTTGGAGCACAAGTTAAAACTGATGAGTTCAATTTTAGTAGGATTAGTACTTCTGACACTAATTTTATTGGTATTAGGTATAAAGCAGGTCTTCAAGTCAAAGGAGCAGAGTATTTGCCGCAATTGGCACTTGGCAATTTTAATGGTGTGCCAATTATCAGTTCAAATGGTAGATTGAGTATTGATTTTGGTTTTGAAAAGCAATTAAAAGATTATTATCGTTTTGGTGTCAGCCTGAACAACATATGGTTGAACAGAAATTTTGGACGTCTAACGCGTACTGTATGGTCCGGAGATGGATCTTTTTCAGGGGCAGACTACGTTATTGGAACAGACAGTATGTCTGATGTCGTGAATGACTTAGTAAATTATGATTTGAACGGGTTTTTTCCAGATACGACTCAAGAGTCCAGTGAATATTTTATATCAGCTCCAGCGAGAATGAAAGTATATTTCACAACTCGTCTATCGAGCCAGATGAAACTAATAGTTTCGAATAGTGTGAGATGGTATCCGAACCGACAAGATTATCAGCTCACTGCTTTTGTATTCAACAAGCCGAATAAAATACTTCATTTAGGATATGGTTTAAATTGGTGGTTGAATTACAATATTATTGATTTGAATTTAGCGGCTAAAATCCTTGTTGCTCCTTATTCTAGACTCTCTATTGGGTTTAATAACCCATTGAGTATTCCCAGATTTGCTGGTGGACTTAGTATTCAAGAAGGATTTTCGGGTACTAATATTTTCTTTGGTTTGAGTTTTGGAAAGTATGTGGAGAAGGACTTTTAGTATAATTATTTTCTTTTTTTTCGCTCTTCAATCGAATTCCCAAGTAATTATGGAGAGGCTTAATTCGGTAAAGGCCAATAAGAATTTTGATTATGAATTAAGAGGTGCAATTAATGGTAAAATGAACTTATTTGTTCTAAGAATTAATCCTGATAGTGCTGAAAATTTTGTCGTTTTCATAAGAACCCAAAAAGTTCTTGATGCATTTTACCGCTATTTATTGTGCTTTAGGTATCGGTGTTTTAAGGATGATCAACCTATTTTTTTTCAAGGTCAAGGTGCCCTGACCTACGATTACTCGACAAAAATTTACATGGATAACAAAGGAAACCACTATTTTAGTCGAAGAAATTTAATTGGTTTATTAAAGTCGATGGACCGAAATAAGAAAAAATTAAAATTGCCAAAGTCATTTCGTAAGCGTAAAAAATATTTTTTTCTCTAGCGTCCTATGAATTATAAATACATACTTGACCAATATTACAATCTGCATACAGTTTCATCAGTTAAATTGAAAGAGGCGGATGAGTTTAATAGATATGTGCTTTTTGTACTTTCTGAGCCTGTTGAATATCGTAAAAAACATATTCCAACATTGAAAATAATCTTTAAAGAATTCAGTTCGGGCAAGATAACATTTGATAATTTTTGGAAGGAAATTATCAATATGGAGGTTGCGGAAATTGAAGAGCGGGAGATATTCAAATCAAAAATATCTCTTTTAGATAACCCTATTGATTTGTTAGAGTATCTTATGAACTTTAGTTTTAAGGATCTGAAAACTTTTGTTTACCGAAAATTTCTGCCCAGTTCAAAACTTAAATATGTTGAATTAGTTGAAAATGCAGAAGACTATTTTTCGAAATATGGAATGCCAAGTGTTATTGATGATCTAAATATTAAGAATATCGGAATGCGAAAATTGCTTTCTGCGGGATATTTTCTTCTGAAGAATCGAAGTAAACTGAATTTGCAAAAGTCAATCACTAGTGATAGGTTATTTTGTCTCTGGCTTTTAATGGTTTTATCAGACAAAGAGGATCCTGTTAGGACCTATATAATTCGCAGAACGAATGCTGAGAATTATAAATCATTTAGAAATTTTGTAAAGTCAAAGGGTGGCGTAGCGTGGACATATAAATATATCAATGGAGAATTAAGTTTTGCTAAATTGGCTAAGGGATAGAATTTTTGCTATACTTTTGAATAAAACAACAAAGATTATGAAGAACACATTTTCAATTTTTTTAATGGTAACGTCAATTTTGGCATTTAGCCAGGAAGTTCCAACAAATACACCTGACACTTCAGCTGTAGAATCCACTGAGGCTGCTGTAGAATCCACTGAGGCTGCTGTAGAATCCACTGAGGCTGCTACTGAGACTGCTGTGGAATCCACTGAGACTCCAGAAGCTGAAGGTGCTCTAGAGAGCCTTCAAAATGCATTAGTTGAAGAAGAGCAGACGGTGGCTGAAGATTCTGATTCTGAAGGAGATTCTCCTGATGCTGAAACTGGAGATAATGAAGATCTGGTTTCTGGACCCTCATTGGTTATAGGTCTTGGGGTCCTTCCGACTCACTCGGATATAGGTAAAGGAAATATATCTACTCCTTTACGCTTTTCTATTGGTGCAGATGATTTATTTTCAGGTTTTGGTTTAATAGTCTTGTACGAGAGAGGCGCGGCGGTTAATGGTCCTTACACGGACAATGATGGCGAGCTTGTCAATAATTATGCGAGATTTACACTAGGACCAACATATAGGTTTAATAAATTTAGAGTTTCAGCAGCTATTGATTTATTTGGACCAAAAGGATTTTTTCTAGCTTCTGGTGCTGATGATGGTGTAGTTGGCTCAGGAAGAAAATTTATCGGAGTTTCTTATGACGTTTTTAAAGGTTTATATGTAGGAGTTGACTTTTCAGCATACGCCGGAATAGGTGTAATGCTGAATTATTCAATCCCCTTAGGAGGGGTCTTGTAAAAAGGACGTTTTTTTATTGAGTAAAAAATTTTAAACAGCCCCTCTGGGGCTGTTTTCGTTTCGGAATGCTCTTGAAACAGAAGTACAGTGCAATAGTTTTAATCACAATCAGATGTGGATTTATTCAGAATCAAGGCTAGCTGAAGTCTGTATCGTACCTTTGCAATCCTTTAAAAAAGAATAAACAATGAACGTTTTTCATAACCTTGATTCCCAAAACAATGGTGTGCTGACTATTGAAATAGAACAGCAAGATTTTGCAGGAAAAGTTGAAAAAGCCTTATTAGATTATCGCAAAAAAGCGAATATCCCGGGTTTCCGAATAGGAATGGCTCCGCTGGGAATGATAAAGAAACAATATGAAGGTCCTGTGCGAACTGATGAAGTAAATAAAATTTTGCAAGATGGATTATTTAAGCATTTGGAGTCTGAAAAATTGGAAATACTCGGTCAGCCATTACCAATAGCTAATACTGTAGACTTTTCAGACCCGAAATTTCAGGTTCAATTTGAAATTGGCGTAGCCCCTAAATTTGAGCTTTCTATTAGCGAAAAGACGAAGCTCCCTTATCATCAAATAAAAATGGAAAATGCCACAATTGATGAGGAGTTATTAAATCTTCGTAATCGTTACGGTAAAATGATGGAAGTCAATGAGGTGGGTCAAGAGGATATCTTATTTGGTGATTTTGTTGAAACAGATAAAAGAGGGAATCTCTTGGAGAATGGAATAAAAAAAGAGGGTAAGATTGGGATTAAATCTATTTCTGATAAAAGAACAAGGAAGTCAGCTTTATCATTAAAAATTGGTGAAACTATTGCCCTAAGCGCATCTAAGTCTTTTGTAGATGACTTTGATTTTTTTCAAGTTCTGGGTTTTAATGAAGACGAAAAGGGATCTACGCTTGGATTTTTTGAATTAAGGCTGAAGACAATTTACCATGTTGAACCTGCAGCAGTTGATAAAGAACTTTTTGACAAGGTTTTTGGTGATGGATCTATCCAAAGTGAAGAAGAGTTTCGAGATAAAATCAAAGAGGATATTCAAGGCCTCTACAAACGTGATTCAGATATTCATTTTTTTAATACGGTCACCGAGCATTTGATGAAAATAAAAATGAACCTACCAGTGGATTTTATGAAAAAATGGATTAGTAAACAAGGTGAAAATCCGCCATCATTATCTGAAATCAATGAGCAGTGGGAGCAAACTGAGAAAGCTATGCGTTGGCAATTGATTGAAAGCAAATTGCAGCGTGAGCACAATATCAATGTTAATAAGCAAGATCTTCTTTCTTATGCTGTAAAAATGGTCAAAACGAGAATGTCTCAATATGGTCAAATGATGGATGATAAAGAAGCTGAAAAAATGGCCTTGGGTGTTTTAGAGAATCGTGAGCAAGCAGAGCAGCTTTCGGATCAACTTTTACAAGATAAAATGTTGGAATTTTTCAAGGGTTCATTTTCTTTGAAGAAGGTTGACACTTCATATGCAAATTTTCTTAAATTGTTAAAAAAAAACAAAAAATAAAATAAGATAATATGGACTTAGGAAAAGAATTTAGTAAGTACGCAAACCTTGACAAGGGAATAAATAGCATGCATCTTCAAGATTATGTCGATAGCTCATTGACTCCATATATAATTGAAGAGCGCTCTTTGAACGTCGCTCAAATGGATGTATTCTCAAGGTTAATGATGGATCGAATAATATTTTTGGGTACTGGAATTAATGACCAAGTTGCGAATATTGTTCAAGCTCAACTTTTATTTTTAGAGTCAGCTGATAGTAAAAAAGACATTCAGATTTATATGAATAGTCCTGGTGGATCTGTGCATGCTGGGCTTGGAATTTATGACACCATGCAGGTTGTGACTCCGGATGTGGCGACAATATGTACTGGTATGGCTGCCTCTATGGGTGCTGTTTTACTTTGTGCAGGGGCTAAAGGCAAGCGTTCAGCTCTAAAGCATTCCAGAGTTATGATTCATCAGCCAATGGGAGGAGCTCAAGGTCAAGCAAGTGATATGGAGATAACCTTGCATGAAATTTTAAAATTAAAGAAAGAGCTTTATGAAATAATAGCTAGCCATTCTGGTCAGGCATTTGATAAAGTTGAAAAAGATTCAGATCGGGACTATTGGATGACTTCATTGGAGGCAAAAAATTATGGAATGATCGATGAAATTTTAGAAGGAAAAAGAACTAAATAATGGGGGAGATTTCTCAATGTTCGTTTTGCGGAAGCCCAAAGTCTGATACGGAACTCTTAATTGCTGGACTTGATGCACACATTTGTGAATCATGTATTGAGCAAGCTCATGAGATAGTTCTGGAGGAAGGTAGAGAAAATAGCCAGTCTAAGGAAGAATTTACGAAATCACCGAAACCGAAAGAAATATATGATCATTTGAATGAATATGTTATTGGTCAAGATGAAGCAAAAAGACATTTGAGTGTTGCAGTTTATAACCATTACAAAAGGGTTCAAAGCGGAAAGTCAGACGATTTTGAGATTGAGAAATCAAATGTTATTCTCGCTGGAGAAACAGGAACTGGAAAGACACTTCTTGCGCGAACTATCGCAAAAATGTTGAGTGTTCCATTTGCGATAGTTGATGCAACAATTTTAACACAAGCGGGCTATGTTGGAGAAGATGTTGAGAGTATTTTGACAAGGCTTCTCCAGGCGGCAGACTACAATGTGGAAGCAGCTGAAAAGGGAATTATTTTTATTGACGAAATTGATAAAATTGCCAGAAAAAGTGATAACCCTTCAATTACAAGGGATGTCTCAGGAGAAGGTGTTCAACAAGCTCTATTGAAGCTTTTAGAGGGGGCAAAAGTAAATGTGCCGCCAAAAGGTGGAAGGAAGCATCCCGATCAAAAGTTTGTTGAAGTGGACACAACAAATATTTTATTTATTGCAGGTGGAGCTTTTGATGGGGTTGAGCGTCACATAGCTCGGAGACTAAACACTCAAATTGTCGGGTACGGGGGGTCGATATTGCGAAGTGATTTAAATCCTCAAAATTTTCTTTCTGCAATAGCACCACAAGATTTAAAGTCGTTTGGTTTGATTCCAGAATTAATCGGTCGAATGCCTGTTTTAACATTTTTGGAACCGTTATCTAGAAGTTCATTAATAGCGATATTAACTCAGCCCAAAAATGCCCTTATCAAGCAGTATACGGAGTTGTTTCAAATGGATGATATTGTTTTTGAAATAGAGACAGAGGCTCTTGAGAAAATTGCAGATAAAGCTCTTGAGTATAAATTAGGAGCAAGAGGTTTAAGATCTATTTGCGAGGCAATTTTTACTGACGCAATGTTTGATTTGCCTGAAAAGGTGACTATTGATGCCAATTATGTTGAAGAAAAAATATCTAAAGCCAGTAATCTGAAGGCAGCCTAAAGCGAAAGTTATTTTTTCTTATATTGAACAAAATCGAATTCTACTTTATGTTTTTCGTCAATTTTATGCTTTTCACGGGATGTTTCAAAAAAGTCACTTTTGTACTTACAAAGCCATGCATCACCATTGTAAACTCCGTGAACTTCAGTTATTTCCAAACTGCTGCAATATAAAATTCCTTGTTTATAAATTTCTGCTCCTCCAATAATGAAAATCTTTGAATCGATCTCATTTGCCATTTTTATTGCTTCAGGAACCCCAGTAGAAACTATAATTTCAGGATAGTTCCATTTCCTATTTCTGGTTACAACTATATTAGTTCTGTTTGGTAAGGGTTTTCCGATAGATTCAAATGTTTTTCTTCCCATAATTATTGGGTGACCAGAGGTTAATTTTTTGAAACGTATTAAGTCCTTTGGTAAATGCCAAAGAAGTTTGTTCTTTCCGCCAATTAATTGATTTTTGTCATGTGCTGCAATCAACGTTATCATATCTCTCTATACGGCTACAGCTCCTGGGATGTGTGAGTGAGGAGAATAGCCTTCTAATTTAAAGTCATTAAAATTCAGATCAAACATATTTCTCACATTAGGATTAATAATAATTTTAGGTAATGGTTTAAAATCTCTAGAGAGTTGAAGTTTTACTTGGTCCAGATGGTTTGAATAGATATGAGCATCACCGAGTGTATGAATAAAATCTCCAACCTCTAAACCTAAGTCGTGAGCCATCATGTGAATTAAAAGTGAATAAGATGCAATATTAAATGGAACTCCTAAAAAAATATCAGCACTACGTTGATAAAGCTGGCAGCTTAATCTTCCGTTAGCAATGTAGAATTGAAAAAACGCATGGCATGGTGGTAAAGCCATTTCTTCAATGAATCCAGGGTTCCATGCACTAACGATATGTCGTCTTGAATCGGGATTCTTACGAAGACCATCCATTACATTTTTCAGCTGATCTACTTTACCATTGGGACCGGGCCAGGCTCTCCACTGATGTCCATAAACCGGGCCCAGTTCACCCCATTTTTGAGCAAAGTTATTATCGTTTGATATTCTCTCAGCGAATTCACGAATATTTTCATCATTAAAGCTCGAAGAAGATTTGTATTTGGCATAAGGCCAATCATCCCATATTCTTACTCCATTTTTACATAAGTATTGGATATTAGTCTCTCCCTGAATAAACCAAATTAATTCATGTAATATACTTTTCAAATGAAGTTTTTTTGTTGTAATTAACGGGAATCCTTCTCTTAAGTTAAACCGCATTTGATATCCAAAAACAGATATAGTTCCGGTGCCGGTTCTATCTTTTTTCTTCTCCCCAGAGTCAAGCACATGTTGAATTAATTGATGGTACTGTTTCATTTTTTTAATATAGTATTCCAACTAGAATAGCAGTGAATAAGGAAGCAGCAGTCCCTGCAAGAAGTGCTCTTAAGCCCAATTCGCTTAAATCTTTTCTTCTGCTTGGGGCCAGGGCTCCAATTCCTCCAATTTGAATGCCTATCGATGCAAAATTGGCGAAACCACACAAGATATATGTAGATAATATTTGTGCTTTTTCAGAGTTTAATTGACCGCTTGTCATCAAGCCTTCCATAGAAACGTAGGCATAAAACTCGTTTAGTACAGTTTTCTCACCAAGAAGTTGTCCGACCGAAGCAGCATCTGACCAAGGCACGCCCATTAGCCAAGTAAGAGGCGCTAGGGCAATACCAAATATTGATTGAAGATTAAATTCTGTATATCTTCCCGATGTCGAGGATTCTATAAATTCATTCAATCCAGTCCAACTGCCTATCACTCCATTTAGGAGTGCATTGACTAAAGCTATTATTGCCGTAAAGACCAAGAGCATTACTCCGACATTTACAGACATCTTTAGACCGTCAGCAGTCCCATGTGCTATGGCCTCAAGCCAATTTCCCTGCTTATTAATTTTAACCTGCGCTGAATCAACAAAATTTTCAGTTTCCGGTAAAAGAATTTTTGCTCCCACAATAGCTGCAGGAGCACTCATGACGGACGCAGCAAGTAGATGTCGAGCAAAAAAAACTTGCCTCTCGGGGTCATCGCCTCCAAGATAGTTTATATAAGCAGCTAATACTGTTCCTGCAATTGTCGACATTCCACCTGTCATAAGGCACATAAGTTCTGATCTAGTCATTCCATTGATATATGGTTTGACAAGCAAGGGAGCCTCAGTTTGTCCTACAAAAACATTCGCAGCAGCAGATAAACTTTCTGCTCCAGATAGCTTTAAAGTCCGTTTCATGAACCAAGCAAACACGAATACAACCTTTTGTAAAATTCCAAAATGAAACAATAAGCTAGTAATTGCACTGAAAAATATTATCGTTGGTAAAACCTGAAAGGCAAAAATGTAGCCAAAGCTGTCCGTGTTCCCAACTAGATCTCCAAAAAGGAATAGACTTCCTTCTCGAGCGAATCCCAATAACGAGACAAAACCTTTGCCAACATAGTCAAAGCCATTTGAAATCCAGTCTAATTCAAGTATTAGGAATGCTAATATGAATTGAATAATTAACCCTTTAAAGACTAATGACCAAGAGATAGCCCTTCTATTTGAACTTGCCAACCATAATATTCCTAGTAAAAGAAAAAGACTGATTATTGGTCTTAAGATTTCCATTTATTTTTCTTTAATTCATCACGAATTCTTGCTGCAAGTTCGTAATCTTCTGAGACAATTGCATTATTTAATATTTCTTCTAATTTATTTTTTGAAATCGAACTTAAATCGTCTAAAAAATTACTACTGGCTGTTATTTTGACCTTTTCAACTGTTTTTTTCAACTTTGCAAGAGAGGTAGTCATTCCTGCCTTATTTAAAACATCTTTCGTTGAGTAAATAGGACAATCGGCTCTTAATGCAAGAGCTATAGCATCCGAAGGTCGCGAGTCTATTTGATGTTCAGTATTGCCAGAATTAAATATCAGCGATGCATAAAATATTCCGTCTTGAAGATCTTTTATTAAAACCTCTTTTAGTTTGATATGGCATTTATTCATTACCTCTTGAAATAAATCATGAGTCATAGGCCTTGGTGGCTTGGACATTTTGTCCAAGGCAATAGCTATACCTTGGGCTTCAAAAGCTCCAATAACAATAGGGATCTTAATTTTTTCTTGTACCGATTCAAGTAATAAGGCATAAGCTCCTGATGGTCTTTCACTGTAGGTTAGGCCTTTGACCTCAAGAAGAATTTTATCTTCCATTAATTTTGAAACTTTCTTAAAGCTTCCGTTAGTCTCGGGACAACATCAAAAGCATCGCCAACGATCCCATAATCTGCAGCCTTAAAAAAAGGTGCTTCAGGATCATTGTTAATAACCACAATAGTTTTTGAGCGACTTACACCAGCTAAATGTTGTATTGCTCCTGAAATACCAATTGCAATATATAATTCTGGATTAATCTGTATTCCTGTTTGCCCAACATGTTCGCTGTGAGGCCGCCAGCCAATATCACTTACGGGTTTTGAGCATGCTGTACCAGCATTTAGAACTTTAGCAAGATCCGTAATAATATTCCAATTTTCTGGACCCTTCATACCCCGGCCCGCAGAAACAACCCTCTCAGCTTCAGGTAGAGGGATTTCACCTGATTCGTTTTCGGTATTTATTATTTCTGTTTTTGGAATTGAATTTTCGCTTCTAGTTTCAATTGAAACATTGTTTTTTAGGTTTAAGTTAATGCCGAGGGCATTTGGAACAAGGCATAAAATAGAGCAACTTGAATTAGTGCGATTTTCTTCGATCCCTTTTGAGGAAAAAGAACTTCTAAAAACAGTTAGGGAGTTATAATTTGAGGGTAAGCTCGTAACATTTGAAACTGGGGCAGAACCAGATAATGCTGATAATACTCCTAATAATGATTTTCCATTTGTGGTTCCATTTATTATTACAAGTTTACTTTGAAATTCTTTCACTAATTCAGTGAATAAATGAGCATGAGAAAAAGGTTCAAAGTTTACAATATTATCAAACTGAATAATTTCTTCAGCCCCATATTCAGCCAAAATATTATCAGGGTTTTTAATTTTACCAAAAACTACAGCAAGACATTTTACTCCTAATTTTTCTGCACAATGAGAGCCGTATGAGACCGCTTCAAAGGTTGCTTTTTTGAATTTTTGATTCCATGTTTCTGCATAAACTATTACCATAATTTAAATAACTTTTGATTCTTCATTTAATAATCTTACTAATTCTTCTAAATTATCTGGGGAAATTATTTTAACCTCAGATTTTTCCGGTGGCTTTGAAAAAGAAACAGACTTTGAAATTGGCTCTGTTTCTTTTCTTTCATGAACACTTAATGGCTTACTTCTGGCGGTCATAATACCTCGCATATTAGGAATCCGCAGTTCATTTTCTTCTACGAGCCCCTTTTTGCCGCCAATGACTATGGGAAGATTTGATTTTGCTGTTTCTTTTCCTCCATCTATTTCTCTTATTGTTTTTGCTGACGATCCTTCAATTTCTAGACCGATACAAGCGTTTACAAATGGTAGGTTTAATATAGCTGCAAGGGCTCCGGGAACGATACCACCATTGTAGTCTATTGACTCTTGGCCGCAAATTATAAGATCAAAGCTATTTTTGACAACAAAGTTGGATAACTCTTCTGCTGTTTGTATTCCATCCAAAGGGATGCCGTCAATACGATGGGCTTCATCCGCACCAATTGCAAGGGCTTTTCTCAATGTTGCTTCTACACTCGTATCTCCAAATGTAATTACGGACACAGAGCCACCATGCTTTTCTTTTAATTGAAGACTTTTCGTCAAGCCAAATTCATCGTAAGGATTTATGACAAACTGAATGCCGTTTTTATCCAATGAATTACCGTCAGGATCAAACTGAATTTTTGAGGTGGTATCCGGCACATGGCTTATGCAAACTAATATTTTCATAATAAGAATTTAAGCTTAGAGTATAAAATATGGTAAGTGATGTAAAAATACATCCGAAGTCCTTATTTTTGCCATCCTTTAAAGAATAAAACATATGCGAGAAATTCAATTTCGTCAGGCAGTAGCCGAAGCAATGAGCGAAGAAATGCGTGAGAATGATGATATTATTCTCATGGGCGAGGAAGTTGCGGAGTATAATGGCGCTTACAAAGCATCTAAAGGTATGCTCGACGAGTTTTCATCAAAACGAATTATTGATACTCCGATCTCTGAACTTGGCTTCGCGGGAATTGCAGTAGGTGCAGCTATGAATGGCTTAAGACCGATTGTCGAGTTTATGACATTTAATTTTTCTATGGTGGCCATCGATCAAATAATCAGTAATGCTGCAAAAATGAGACAAATGTCTGGTGGGCAACTTTCAGTTCCTATGGTTTTTCGCGGTCCTACAGCTTCTGCTGGTCAACTTGGGGCGACTCACAGTCAGGCATTTGAAAGTTGGTATGCAAATTGTCCAGGTCTCAAGGTGGTTATCCCATCAAATGTTTTTGACGCAAAGGGACTTTTAAAATCATCTATTCGTGATGATGATCCTGTTCTTTTCATGGAGTCTGAACAAATGTATGGAGATAAAGGAATGGTGCCTGAGGAAGATTATACTCTCCCCATAGGCGTTGCCGATATCAAAAGGAGTGGGAGTCATGTAACCGTAGTAAGTTTTGGTAAGATAATTAAAATAGCATTAGAAGTTGCAGAAGAATTATCTGCTGAAAATATCGAAGTGGAAGTCATTGATTTAAGAACTGTTAGGCCAATTGACTACAATACTGTAATAGAATCAGTAAAAAAGACAAATCGCTTAATTTGTTTGGAGGAAGCATGGCCGCTCGGCAGTATTTCAACTGAATTGACATACATGGTTCAAAAAAGAGCTTTTGATTTTTTAGATGCTCCAATAATCAGATTAACCACAGCTGATACCCCAGCAGCATATGCTCCAACATTGATGGAAGCCTTTCTTCCAAATAAAAACCAATTAGTAAATGCAATTAGAGAAGTACTCTACCAGAAACCATAGAATTCACATTCTTCATAAATCTATTTAATTCTAACAAATAATAAATATCCCAGAAAATGAATAATCAGTCAGTTGAAATTATCATCCCTTTATTAGGAGTTATCGGTCTTATAATCATGATATTTAAGGCGATATGGGTAAGTAAGCAAGATGCTGGTGACTCTAATATGATTGATTTAGCAGGTCACATATCCAAAGGAGCTTTAGCATTCTTAAAAGCGGAATGGAAGGTATTAGGAGTTTTTGTCATTTTTGCAGGAGCTCTTTTAGCGTGGTCTGCAGAATTGGAAGTGGTATCTCAACACACGGATTGGGTTATTGCTATTTCTTTTTTGATTGGAGCAGTCTTTTCAGCCTTTGCAGGTTGGATAGGAATGAATATCGCCACAAAAGCAAATGTTCGCACTACACAGGCTGCAAGGACATCTTTATCCCAAGCTTTGAGGGTTTCTTTTACCGGAGGTACTGTAATGGGTCTCGGAGTAGCAGGTTTAGCTGTACTCGGTTTAGGAACTCTATATATTGTTTTTACTGGTATGTATGATGATATGCAACAGGCTCTAGAAGTTTTAGCTGGATTTTCCCTGGGTGCAGAATCAATTGCTCTCTTTGCGCGTGTTGGCGGAGGAATATATACCAAAGCTGCAGATGTAGGAGCTGATTTAGTAGGAAAAGTGGAAGCAGGAATTCCTGAAGATGATCCTAGGAATCCGGCTACGATAGCTGACAACGTTGGAGATAATGTGGGGGATGTTGCAGGAATGGGGGCTGATTTGTTTGGTTCTTATGTCGCAACGATGTTGGCGACTATGGTTTTAGGACGAGAAGTACGTTCTGTGGATGATTTCGCTGGAAATGCTCCTATACTATTACCAATGCTGATAGCCGGTATTGGAATTATTTATTCAATAGTAGGAACTCTATTTGTTCGTATAAAGGACGAGAATTCTAGTGTTATGAATGCTATGAATCGCGGTAACTGGAGTTCTATGATATTAACGGCGATTACCAGTTATTTTGTTATTCAATGGATGTTACCCGATGTGATGACATTCCAACGAGGAGATGTGGTTTTAGATATAACACAAATGGATGTTTTTTGGTCTATTATCTTAGGTTTAGTAGTGGGAACTTTAATGAGTTTGGTAACCGAGTATTATACATCTATGGGTCGACGTCCAGTTGATAGTATTATCCAGCAGAGTTCAACAGGCCATGGAACTAATGTAATTGGGGGCTTGGCTATTGGTATGGAATCTACGGTTCTGCCAATAATTATACTTGCGAGTGGTATTTATGGATCATTCGAATTGGCAGGGCTTTATGGAGTAGCTATTGCAGCAGCAGGTATGATGGCCACTACCGCAATGCAGTTGGCAATTGATGCATTTGGTCCAATTGCAGATAATGCGGGTGGAATTGCTGAAATGAGTGCTCTACCCAGTGAAGTCAGAGAACGAACGGATAACCTTGATGCTGTGGGTAATACAACCGCTGCGACAGGAAAGGGATTTGCGATTGCATCTGCAGCATTAACTGCACTGGCTCTTTTTGCAGCTTATGTTGGCTTAGCTGGAATTACAAGCATTGATATTTATAAAGCAGATGTTTTAGCAATGCTCTTTGTGGGCGCTATGATACCATTCTTTTTTAGTTCGATGGCAATTTCAGCAGTAGGGAAAGCTGCAATGGAAATGGTTCGTGAAGTTCGCAGACAATTCAAAGAGATTCCAGGTATTATGGAAGGCACCGCAAAGCCTGAATACGAGAAGTGCGTTGAAATTTCCACTGCAGCTTCGATTCGTCAAATGGTAGCTCCAGGTGCTCTGGCATTATTATCTCCTATTGTTGTTGGCTTTGCGTTTGGCCCGGAAGCTCTAGGAGGACTTCTTGCAGGAATAACAGTTAGTGGTGTTTTAATGGGGATGTTTCAAAATAATGCAGGTGGAGCATGGGATAATGCAAAAAAGTCTTTTGAGAAAGGTGTAGAAATTGATGGAAAAATGGAGTATAAAGGTTCAGACGCGCACAAAGCTTCTGTAACCGGAGACACCGTTGGAGATCCCTTTAAGGATACTTCAGGCCCATCTATGAATATCTTAATAAAATTAACCTCTATTGTCGCTTTGATTATCGCTCCATTCATTTCCGTAGGTGAAGGCGAAAATCACGAATCACATTCATCTGAATTGCATGAAATATCAGTTACCCATTCGGAAAAAGTAATCAATAATGATTCACAAGATCTGGAAGGTGGCTTTAAAGAGTAATTGAAGAGTTAAAAGACTCTTCTCAAACGAGATTTGACTTTTATTTCGTGGTTGATCTAAAATAACCCGTTAAGTTCTCCATCGATCTTGGAAATTATTTTTCCGAGATCCTCTGCATTTTCTGCAAAATTATTACTGTCAACATCAATAATTAATAATTGACCTTTCTCATATCCTTTAACCCAATCTTGGTATCTGTTATTGAGTCGTTTAAGATAATCAAGTCGAATGGAGTTTTCGTATGGTCTTCCTCTTTTTTGAATTTGCTCCACAAGAGTTGGTACAGATGCATCTAAATAGATCAATAAATCAGGAGGGCTTATAAACTCTTCCATTAAATCAAATAGTCTCATGTAAGCATCAAAGTCTCGAGATGACATCAACCCCATATCATGGAGATTTGGAGCAAAGATTGTACTGTCTTCATAAATTGTTCGATCTTGAATAACAGTCTTGTCACCTTTACGAATATCATGGATTTGACGAAACCGACTATGAAGAAAAAAGATCTGCAAATTAAAAGACCAACGCATCATATCTCCGTAAAAGTCGTCTAAATAAGGGTTCTGATCTACCTCTTCATAGTGAGCATTCCAGCCATAATGTTTCGAGAGTAAGGTTGTCAATGTTGTTTTTCCTGAGCCGATATTTCCGGCAATAGCGATATGCATATTTAAAGTATGTTAAGGGAGTTATGTTTAGGACTCATTAAATTTAAGAATTTCTTCAAGAATTTCTCTATTATTTGATAATCTTGGCACCTTATTTTGACCTCCAAGTTTACCTCTGGATTTTAGCCATTTATGAAATGTTGTTGCTCCTATGTTTTGAACTACTGGAAACCTAAGCACCATGTCTTTGTATCGCTTGGCTTCATAATCAGAATTTAGTTTTTTTAATTCTTCATCGAGCTGTATCGAAAATTCTTTAATATTTTTTGGCGCTTTCGAAAATTCTATTAGCCATTCATGAGCTCCACTTTTCCCATCCTTCATAAAAATGGGAGCCACCGTGTAGTCCATAATTTCTGAATTTGTTTTGCCACATGTTATCATCAAAGCTTTGTCAGTATTTTCAACAATGACTTCTTCCCCAAAAACATTGATAAAATGACGAGTTCTTCCTGTTATTTCAATTCGATATGGGACTAATGAAATAAATTTCACCGTATCCCCGAGAATATATCTCCAAAGCCCGCCATTTGTGCTTATTACAATCGAATATTCAATGCCTAATTCAACTTTTCCTATGTTTACAGCCTTTGAATTTCGTCCACTGAATTTAGACATGGGTATAAATTCATAATAAATACCATGTTCAAGCATCAATAATAAACCGCCTTGGTCAAGACGGTCTTGAACCGCAAAAAACCCTTCCGAGGCATTATACGTTTCTAGGAGTTTACAGTTTTTTGGAAGAAGTTTTTTAAAGCTATCCGAATAAGGCTTGTAACTGACGCCACCATGGCAAAATAATTCTAAATTTGGCCAAATTTCTTTTAAGGTAGCCATGTTATTTTCGGTTAGAACTTTTTTTATTAGAACTAACATCCATGAAGGGACCCCAAATAGTGAAGTTATATTCTGACTACTCACTTGTTTGGAAATTTTTGCTACTTTTTCCTCCCAATTTTCTAAAAGGGCTATATCGTTTGAGGGAGTAGATCTCCACTCTGCCCAAAAAGGAAGGTTTTGAATCATAATTGCCGATAAATCACCATAGTAAGAAACATTTTTTAGCTCATTAATCTTACTCGAACCTCCAAGCCTCAAGGATAATCCCTCAAATAGTTGGCTATTTGGATTTTCGTGAGTGTAAATTGCGAGTAAATCTTTCCCAACTGCCAAATGACAATCATTAAGAGATTCTCGACTAACTGGTATGAATTTGCTTTTGGCACTTGTTGTTCCGCTGCTTTTAGCAAACCATTGAATTGGGCCATCCCAAAGTAGATTTTCTTCTCCTTTCATGGTTCTATTAATCCATGGAGTAAGTGATTCATAGTTCACCACAGGCACGGCTGATTGATACTGGTCGTAAGACATGTTTTTATGGACACCATATTTTTTACCATATATGGTTTTCTCCATGTGTGTTAACAAATTTTCTAAGACCCGGGTTTGGGAAATCTCCGGATTTTTTCTCATTGATTTGTCTGTTGGCAGGAGCGGCTTTCCTGAAATATGGAAAAAGTATACCTTAAAACTACCCAAGTGGCCAAACACATGCAAGAAATATACCACCAAGACGAAAAACGGACCAACATGATGAAGCAAATGT
>MDSX01104602.1_pt1 | contig 18688 bp, 23 predicted proteins | sample 811141 | NCBI WGS metagenome assembly MDSX01 (sample SAMN05326642, study PRJNA326480) | marine metagenome | isolation source: seawater | place: Atlantic Ocean: South East | collected 2010 | reverse complement strand
TGCAGTAGCACCTGCTAATGCCGCGAGATGATCAGGATTCATTTTGACATGTGTCAATTGATCTTCAAGAAACTGAGCCATGATTTCTAAAAAAGCATTATCTCCTCTCATTCCTGTATATCCAGAAACCCAATCGGCCATTTTAGATGATCCTGCCACCTCCTCAATTTTCTTTTTCATTATGGACCAGTTAAGGTTATTCTCGGCCATATTTAATGGGATCTGCCCATCAGGATTTCGATTTGGGTGCCATATATTGGCTTTAGCAGAAAAGAATACATTAAGATCTGGGCGCAGAGGTGTTAGTGTGGCTTCAATACCTCTTTTAGAGATGGATTGGCCATGAATTGGTGGTGATTTAGTAGAAGTACTTTTTGATTTTCCAAATAGTTTTTTAATTATGGACATATGAGCTTCTGAGTTAAATAGTTGTAGCCTCTATTTAGGGCAAATTTATTATTACAATTCTTCTAATAGCTGATTAACTTAACCAAAAATCATCGGGATATTAAAATATACTCACTAATATTCAAACTTTTCCAACGGGAGTTGGGTATTTATTCATTTTCGGTTTAGTCAGTATCTTTATACTTTTCAGGATTTCGATATTAGGAAACTTGATTCTCAGATTCTACGATGAAAAAGCAGCACTGTATTTTAAGAGTCTAGGCTTGCTTTGTGTTATCAAAATTGTTGATTAACAACAGAAGATTCAAAAATTATATGATGTTCTTATAGCTTTCATTTGATCTTATATGAACTAATTTGGATAGGAACATGAGAGCCATTTTCTTTGCCCTGTCAAGAGCTTCATCTGCTTTGGGCCCTTTGAAGTTTTCATTCACCGTATCATTGAAAAGTTTGATCCATTTTTCAAAATGTTCTGAGAAAATGGGTAGAGATTGATGTTTTGAAAATGGGTTTCCTCTGTAGTCCATTTGCCCAAACAAAACAGTATTCCAAAAGCTATACATCCGTTCAAGATGCTGAGGCCATTCATGTTCTTTGATTCTTGCAGCGAAGACTGCTCCAATTTTAGGATCTATTCTCACTTTTTCGTAGAATAAGTCTACGAGAATTTTAATATCAGCTTTATCATTAATATCCTTCAATTTTGTCATCATGTATACGCTGTTGCAAATGAATTTTTAAATTATCTAAGAAATATATAGCCGATAAGACGAAGTGTTCAATCTTTTATGGTATTTGCGACTTAGCAAATTAATAAACTAAAATCAAATGCCTATTATAATTGACAAAAGCAGCTCATTAAATGTACCGATATCAGGGCCTGTTGCAATTTTTGGATTAGAAATTTTCGAACCTAGATCTTTAATTTGATTCATTAACATTGGCAAGCTTGTATAAAAGCAGAATTGGGTGATCACCAAGGAGTGAAAGAGATTAAGCTGGATTCGAAAGAGAACATATTTTTGTCCTTTTAGATCAAAAAAGTATAATAAACTATATCCTCCTCTTTTCTAGCTCAGCTTTCATCTTCAAAAATATTAACTTGACAAATTATAGTAATTATCGTCGACTTATGATATCTGAACAGTTAACTTCTAAATCTGTATTCCAAGACAGAACTGAAAAATCGGTAGCTCAACAATGGGCAGATTTTTCACCCATTCAGACTGGAGATGATTACCTTGAAAGTATTCGTGACAGGGGAACATTACTTTATTTATTTGGTGAAACAGTAGCTGAGCCTGCTGACCACCCTATCATTAAACCTTCAATCAATGCGCTGAAAAAAACATATGATTTGGCAATTGAAGATCCTGATTTAGCTACGGCTTATTCTCCATACATTTCTGCCAATGTGAATCGGTTTTTGCACATTCCCCAAAGCCCTGAAGACCTAGTACAAAAGCATAAAATGCAACGCCGCCTCGGCCAGTTGACTGGCACATGTTTTCAGCGGTGTACAGGTTTGGATACCTTGAGCGTACTTCATTCTATCACTTTCGATGTAGATCGAAAATATGGAACGGTATACCATCAGCGGTATATCGAGTTTCTCAAAAAAGCACAAAAGAATAATGTCCTAATTGCGGCAGGTATGACAGATCCTAAGGGAGACAGAAGTAAACGTCCACATCAGCAAGTAGATCAAGATATGTTCATGAGAGTGGTGGAGCGCACAGATAAAGGTGTATATGTCACTGGAGTAAAAGCACACATGACAGGTGGTTGGAATCAACATTGGATTTGCATAATGCCCACTATGAATATGCTAGAGGAAGATAAAGAATATGCTATTGTAGGAATGGTGCCTGTTCAAGCACAAGGTATTACTTATATCTATGGTAGGCAGTCTTGTGATATGAGAGGAATGGGTGGAGGTAATATTGATCAGGGCAATGCAAATTATGGAGGGCAGGAAGTTCTTGTGTTTTTTGACAGAGTATTTATTCCTAATGAGCATGTATTTCTTGATGGAGAATATGAATTTGCTCGAGAATTAGTCACTAGATTTACAGCATACCACAGAGCAAGTTATGTATGTAAGACTGGGCTTGGCGATGTAATAACGGGAGCTGCTGCGTCCATTGCTGATTATAATGGGCTTGAAAATGTATCTCATATAAAAGATAAGTTAGTAGAGATGGTACACCTCAATGAGACTATCTATTCATCTGGTATTGCATCTGCACATGAAGCGAAAGAACTTGAATCAGGTGCATATATGAACGACACCATGCTCTCTAATGTATGCAAACATAATGTGACTCGATTTCCATTTGAACTATCGCGTATAGCCCAGGACATAGCAGGAGGTATTATGGTGACTATGCCATCAGAGGCTGATTACAAAAGTGAAGAAGTAGGTGAAATAGTAGATCGATTCTTGCGTGGTAGAGATGACATCCCAACAGAAGATAGAATGCGTATTTTAAGATTAATTGAAAATATGACTCTTGGGAGGAATGCAGTTGGTTATTTGACAGAGTCCATGCATGGTGCAGGTTCACCTCAGGCACAACGTATTCAAATATTTAGAGGAATGAATGTAGAAGAAAAGAAGCAATTTGCTCGTGATTTGGCTGGTGTTAAGTCAGATAAACTCTAATTTCTTTGAATTAAGCTCTATTTGTTTCAAAGGTTAGGCATTAGATATGTTAGAGGATCAACATGTTGGTTGTCATCCATAATTTCAAAATGTAGATGGGGAGCAGTGGACATTCCAGAATTCCCTACTTTTCCTATCATACTTCCTTTAAAGACTCTATCATTAACCGAGACATCTACTGAGGCAAGATGGTTGAATCGCGACGAGAATCTGGCATTATGTTCGACAATTATATATTTGCCTGCTTTCTCAGTGAATCCAGTTTCCTTTATTACCCCATCTCCTGTAGCAAGTACAGATGTCCCTATTTTTGCTTTTATATCTACTCCCTTATGAAGAACTGATGACATGAGAATTGGATGTTGTCTTATTCCAAATTTTGAACTAATCTGAGTAAATGCTTCTTCGAGGGGCCAACCATGAAGAACTGGTATGTTTTGAACAAACTCAATAGGCGCATTATCTTTGGTTTCAATCGCAACTTTATAAACCATAAATGATAATAACATTAAGCCCATTATGGCAACTAATAGAGACCGATTTGTTCTTTTAGCATTTGCTTGATAGCTATAATCTGTCCGTGCTATATTTTGCAAGGTTTTGCGAATAGCTATTTGCGGACTGATATTTTGTCCAATCTGAGATTCTATATCGCACAAATAATGATCTACCATTTCTTCTAAGGCCTCACCTTCAGAAACTCCAGAGATGATTAATAATTCTCTGACCTGTTTTATAACTTCTGATGAATGATTCATGTGCTTAAATTTAATAATGCTCGAAGGTGACCTGTAAATTGTGAAAGCAAATGAATTTGAGAATTGACTTCTTGAATAGAGCTTACATTAATAGAGTAGTATTTTCTAGTTCGGCCATTGACCTTTTCCTTTGATGAAATAATTAATCCCTCCTTTTCTAGTCTATGCAGAGTTGGGTAAATTGCCCCTTCTGTTAAAAGGATACTGTTATCTGTTTTCGTTTTAGCTTTCTGACATATCTCATATCCATACATTTTACCATTATCTTTTAATAAGGCCAATACGATCGTATTGAGTGTACCATTAAGGAATTTTTTATTCGAATCCATTATCTGATTTGTATGATTTGTCCAATGCTGAGAATGGAATTTTGAGATATGTTATTCATACTACAGATTTCTTTGACCCTGAGGCTATATTTTAGAGCTATCTGATAAAGAGTATCCCCTTTTCGTACTTTATGTTGTCTTGGTTCGGCATCCTGAGATGCTATGGCATCTTCTTCTGAGAAGAGTGGGACGATTTTACTTTTTCTATATGAGCTGTGCATTTTAGGTGATTTCCAACTATTACTCACCCATAAGTTGTCACCCCGTATAGTCTTGCTTCCATCAAAATTGAATACATATTCAGGATGAATGCATATTCCTTTAAATCGAACCTCTAGATGAAGGTGACTCCCGCGACTGTTTCCAGTGTTTCCACCGAAACCGACAATCTGGCCTTCTGGTATACTATCATTGGTTCTTACAGTATATGCAGATAAGTGTGCATATACAGTCTCCACATCATTTGAATGTCTGACCACTACTGTTTTGCCATGCCCCTTGCTATAACCCACAAAACGCACCTTCCCAGGTAACACAGATCTTACAAAGTCTCCTGTGACGAGGTCGATATCAAGCCCTCTATGAGCGCCTCTTCTCCTTCTACCAAACCTTGAAGTAATGACAATATCATCATCCACAGGATGGGTGAAAGTCGTCTGATCAAACTTTATTTGGAATGGTACATTTATTTTGACATCCCTATATGGATTGATTTTGTCTGATCGCCAATAGTCATCAATGTGGTCATGTTCTTCTTTGACCTTAAAGGACACTTCCATGACAGGAGCACACAGAATATGGTATTCAGATTCACTTATAACCTCATTTGTTTTTTCGTTTTTATAAGCTACATTTCCATCTAGGGTGATTTTTTCAAAAAAGACATCTGTTGAGTCTTTTGCGATATGGAGTGTATCAGATTCCTGACTATAAGCTACATTTTGGACTGTGCATATCAGTATAATACTGAAAGCAATCAAAATATTCTTTTTTAATAAAGGGTCACTCTTAATTATAAATAGTCTCATTTTCATCATTGGCGACAAATATACATAAGACTATTATGTATCGGCCATGTTGGTTTTTTCTTAACAGTTATTTAAAAGAATTTAGTTCTGGTTCTAGAAAGACTTCTGGAAATACTTGTTTTTTAATCAAATGAAAGGCAAAAGAAAAGAGCTATAATTTATCAAGTTATAGCTCCTATAAATTTTTTTAGTACTCTTCTTTTCTACTACAAAAGTTCTCCTAATCTTACTACAAAGCCTAGGTTATAACTTCTCCCGGCTTCCATGAAGACATTTTGATTTCCTGGAGCACCTCTGGACACATGACTCCTGTATAATTTGTCACCAATATTAGTAATACTGAACATCAACTTAGAATGTGGCATTCCATCTATTACTTGATGTAGGTTTAACCCTGTTTTTAAGTTCATAATTGCATATCCTGGAGTAGTAATTTCATTAGGTGCATTGTCACTTTGCTCTGAAACTAACATTAGCTCAGGTTGAACAAAGAATTTATTGTTTGCATTTCTAAAATGGAAGCCAGCCCATATTTGAGTTGCAGGTATCTGAGGTAGAGGATTATCAGTAATGTCGTTGTGGCCATTAATGACAGCTCCACTTAAGAAGACATGAGATAGGGTGCCAATCTTCGCTCTTGCATCCCACTCAAACCCTGTAATAGTAGCTTCACCCACATTTTGGAATTGTATGGATGGAGAGTTGTTAAACTGAAGATCCACAGGCACGAATAAATTTGTCAATGAATTTTGGAAGAAGTTAGCTTCTACTGAGAATGCATTTGTTTTATACTTTGCTCCTAACTCGTAGAAGAAGCCTCTCTCTGGATCCAAATCTGGATTAGGAACTAAGAATCCTGCACCCACAGCGGTAAAGTGGTATTTAGAAAATAGGTCTGTTCCTCTAAAAGAATTCGCAACATTTGCCGTAAGGCTGAAAGCATCTGAAGCTCTATATTTCAATCCTATATTTCCAGTAACTGCAACATCGCTATCAGAGCTATTTTCTTCATTGAATATGGCTCCTACTGGAGGAATACTAAATGGTCCATCTTCGATATTAGTACTTACATTATCAAATCTAGCAGCTATTAATAGATCTAACTTATCACTTAGCTGCATCTCTTCGATTGCGAATAGACCAATACTCTTACTGTAACTATCTGGTTGAATCTGAGTATATGGCATGTTGATTTCATTGACCATTACTCCTGCAGGATTCATGATCTGAATATTCAGATCTCTGTGAGTTCCTATTCGATGTTCACTGAGATAATCTACTCCTAATGTTAGTTTTGCCTTTTCATTTTGTCTCAAAGTAGCCCAGAACTTACCTCCCATAAAAGGAACATCCACATCGAGCATCACATGGATTCTACGATTGATGTTCGTAGTCATTGGGAATGGAATCTGAGTAACTTGATCTATATGGAGCTTTTGTTTTTTGATAAATACTCTAACACCTATGGCCTCTATTTTATCTGAGATATAATTGCCATCATATGCTAAATTGATCCCTGTCTGTTGATCTGGGTCAAATCTTCTATTGATTCTCGGTGGGCCAGGAGCTCCTAGTCCACCTGGGAAGCCAACATTTTCATTTTTAAATGTCTTGCCACTTACTTCTATGCGGTGATTTTCAGCCCATGAGTATCCTATATTAAAATCAAGATTAGTAGATTCAAACTGACTGTTAGCTATTTCACCTTCTGGAGTCATCGTATTTCCAGCATCTCGTAGACCTCCTCCGATTAGGAAGTCTAAGCCATTTCCTCTTCCTTCTATCTCTACTCTACCTCTATAAAAATCACTAACGGATGCATATCCTCCATAGATGCTTCCGCCTATTTTCATTTCTTTTCCATATCCGTTCTTTGCTTTACGAGTGACTACATTCACTAGGCCAGAAACGGCGTCACTGCCCCAAAATGCAGATGCAGGTCCTTTCACTACTTCTATTCTTTCTATTTGAAATGGATCTATCAGACTGTATGATCTGATCCTACCTCCTACAAATGGATTACCATCGATGAGAACGGGTGCTCGTTCTCTTGAAAGACCTCTTATTATTGGAGTACTTGCTAATCCGCCATCGCTTTGCCGAGTGATACCTGGTATGTATTGCAATGCCTCTACTGGTGAAAGAGGTTGACCTTCTTCTATCATTCTTTTATTCACCACCTCGATATTGATAGGTAGGTTTTCAACTTTAGTTCCTGACCTAGTAGCAGATACTACAACCTCATCTACATCAATAGTAAGTGATGAATCTATTACATCTTGTGAGTATGAATAATGAATTACCAAAGTGAAGGCAAAGATGAAAGTTGATAGAAGTTTTGCTTTTTGCATTTCATTGATTTTATAAAATTAGAAAGAGCTTTCTAATTCAAAGAAAATAATCTCGTCGTGGTCTTCAAAATGAAAATCAGTTATTTATTAGAAAACATTTTCTAGAACTTGCCCATATAGAAACTATTATAATGGCGAATGCTGCCTTATCTTGTGATAATTGCGTTCTGTTGTTAATACGTAGAATTTTATTATGACTGCATTCGTCGGAAACTTTAATCCTCTCACACCTAATCACAACCATATTGATGAGGTTCATGCCTTTTGGATAGCTGGAGGAAGTTGTGATGGTTGCTCAATCGCTGCCGTTGGAGCCACGTCACCATCAGTTGAGGATTTGATGAGAGGAGTACTTCCGGGAATGCCAAAAGTAGTCTTGCATCACCCCGTTTTATCAGTCAGTGCTGGTGAAGAATTTATCAAGCCATTTAGACTTGCCGCCAAAGGTGAATTAGGACATCCATTTGTGGTAATCTGCGAAGGTTCTATTATGGATGAAAGAATCGCAGCAGCAACAGGTGGATATTGGTCAGGATTAGGAGCCGATGAAGATGAGAATGGAGATCCTCAACCTATACCTTCATCGAGTTGGGTGTCACGTATGAGTAAACATGCAGCTGCTATTGTAGCTGTCGGTACTTGTGCTACTTGGGGAGGTGTACCTGCAGCAGCAGGTAATCCTACAGATGCTGTTGGGACAATGGATTTTCTAGGTGAAGATTATAGAAGTACACTAGGACTTCCTGTTGTCAATTTACCAGGATGTGCTCCACAAGGAGATAATATCACAGAGACTTTAGCGGCGGTACTACTATTCCTCCATGGATTAGGACCATTACCAGAATTTGATGAATTAGGTAGACCTTCATGGCTTTTTGGAGAGACCGTACACCGTGGATGTACAAGAGCAGGATTTTATGAAGAAGGAAAGTTTGCAGAAGAATATGGTGATAAAGAGTGTCTAGTAGAAGTAGGATGTTGGGGTCCAGTAGTACAATGCAATATCAATAAAAGAGGAGCATTAAATGGGCAAGGTGGATGTATGAACATCGGTGCTCCATGTATAGGATGTACCATGCCAGGATTTCCAGATGCATTTGCTCCGTTTTACGCCACTCCTCCAGGGACTATCGTTTCATCCACGCTTTCTAGAGTTACAGGGTCTTTAATAAGTAACCTGAGAGAGATGACAATGACTTATCAGAACAGAACTGCTAAGTGGAATAAAGATGGTCATGTGCCATCTGGTTGGGGCCATGTGGCAGAGCCTGGACCACTACAAAAAATAGCACACTTTGCATATGAAAAATTACAATTTAGCGACAGTCCTAAGCCTGGATCCAAATAAGAAGTAACTATGGACGAAGCAACATTATACACTAATTTCTATATCGGACTAGCCATAGCTGTGGTCATCATTTTAGTTGCAGCTGTACTCTTAATATTGGTTTGGACATCAGCAAGAAGGATTTTGAAATTGGCAACTGCGGCACTAGGATTGGTTGTCCAAATCAAGGAGAACACAAATAGCATATGGGGACTTCAGACTACTAATGAAGTTGCTACTGATATATTAAATGGAGCAGAAGCTATCGAGACTCATGCAGGAATGGTAGCCCAAGCACTTCACGAAACGGAATAATTATAGTATGGAACCATATATCATTCTTTGGATAGTCTCATTGGTAATAGGCCTAGTGGTTATTGGCGTCGTCGCATTTTTACTACACCAAATTAAGTCAACTGCTAAAACAATTGATGGAGCTGCAGCACAGATATGGACACAAGGGAAGTTGACTGCAAATAATACTATACAGATTCCAATTTTCCTTTCTACAACCAATAAAGTTGTCGGTAAGATTTACGATTCCGCAGTAAAAATCATCAAAGGATCGGATGCAATAAAACAACATGCAAAAGGATGTCCAGGATGTCCCAGATGTATCTTAGAACATAAAAAAGCATAAACAATGGATATCATTTTAATGCTTTGTACCATTCTAGCCGTAGTCCTACTAGTCATTGTGTTAGTGAGATACTTGACGGGCATTATTAGCCTCCTTAACAATATTGGAGGCAAAGGAGACAGTTATCTCGCTAAGCTAAGATTGGGTCTGAGAGCGATAGAGACAGAGACAGGTCATCTGCCTACTGAAGTAACTAAACTCAATGAAGCTTTGATCAAAACTGCTGAAGGACTTACAGTAGTCAATAAAAACATAGAAGGTACAATTGAGAACGCAGTAGCACAAAAAAATCCTTAAAACATGTCACAAATTGTATTGATCCTTTGGGCCATTTTGTTAGTAGTAACTGTGTTGTTATTACCATTGATAGTCAGCCTGTTGCATCGTACATGGGTAGCAAGTAGAAACATAGAAAGATACTTCAAAGAGATGCTAGAAGCTGGACTTGGGATAGCAGGTAATACAGAGCATATCACAGCCCTAGATGATACAATTGGTGTAGCAACAAGCATATTAGATATGGCTGGGAAAATTGATGGAAATGCCGATGCCCTTAAAGGAGCATTAGCCGATAGAGCATCTAAGATCAAATAGAGAAATAAATTATTAAAAGAAGATTATCATGACAGCTTCAACATTATTTATAGCCACTTTAATCATTGTAGGACTTGTGGTGGTAGTATTGGTCATATATCTGATATTAATAATTGTAGCATTGCGACGTGCTGGTACTCATTTAGAAAATCTAGCAGGAGGGCTGCAAAAAATAGCTGATGATACCGAGCCACTAGCAAGTAAACTAGGTACTATCAATGGTGCTCTTTCTACACTTCATGGAGGACTTTCTTCTGTGGATGGACATCTAGTGGCTATAGCCAAAGTATGTAAATTGGTATAGTCTCATTTTTATAAAAAACAATAAGAACATAGAATAATAGCGTATGTGTTTTAAAAATTTACCAGTAGCATTTGATGAAAATGGAAAAGCCTATCTCAAAGAAGATATCGCCAATCCATATGAGTATAAGGTTGTCGACCTAGGTGTGGAGCAAGACAAGCTCAAAAGCTTAATGGAGAAAAACGGATTCATACGAAGTGTGGATTATGATCCAGTAACCAGAGTTGCAGGGGCATTGGCATTTCACAGTGTGGTAGATCTGAAGCAAGGAAAAGTATTGTCGACTAATTCTATGGCGACTCTATTCAGAGGATATGAGATCATATTGAAAGGTCGTGATCCTCGAGATGCGGCTTATATCAGCAGTAGAGCATGTGGAGTTTGTGGTGGAGTTCATGCCACAACATCGGCATTGGCAATTGAGATGGCATTAGGCATAAAGCCACCGCCATTAGGTATAGTGATGAGAAATATTTTACTTGCAATAGAGTATTTATATGATCACCCATTACACCTATTCTTACTTGCTGGTCCTGATTATTCTGAAGAGCTGGTAGCTGCTACTAATCCAGAATTGATACCAATAGCAGCACGGACAAAGTGCAAAAATAAAGACGTACATGGTTATGATACCATTTTGGATATCATGAAAGATCTAAATCCACTCAAAGGTCAGCTCTATCTAGAGGCACTTACCATGACAAGAGTGGCGAGAGAAGCATATGCACAAATAGGGGGGAAATATCCTCACCCACAATCGGTTGTGCCAGGAGGAATATCTGTGACTGTTACAATGAGTACGCTGAATGAGGTGTATACGAGATTAGTAAAATTCTTTGATTATGGTCAAAAGACCACAGGTATATGGGATGATGTATTTGATTTCTTCATCGAGCAAGATGAAAGGTATAATCAGTGTGGAGAGCGTCCAGCAACTATGGCAGATACAGGAGTATGGGATAGACCTGATTCTTATGATGGCACTTTTGAAAACTGTGATAAATGGGGCGAAGACAGGTGGTCCACACCTGGTGTACTAGTAGATGGCGAAGTGGTGACTACTAAATTGAGTGAGCTTAATGCTGGATTAGAAGAGTTTGTAGAGCATTCTTATTATGAAAAATGGGATGAGCATAAGTACAAAATAGATGCTAAAGGATATCCATTAAGTCCTAATCACCCTTGGAATAAAGATACTGTTCCTAAGCCTGGAAAACAAAGTTGGAGAGATAGATACAGCTGGGATACTTGCCCTACATGGGATCGTATGCCAATGGAAGCAGGAGCATATTCTAGAATGTACATGACGGCAAAGGCGAATGTCGCTCCATCGAGTCCTTATCTAGAAAATACAGGCTACAGCATGAAAATTAATGTGCCTAAGTATAACCTTCCAGAAAAACAACTAGAGTGGAAGATTCCTAAACATTGGAATGCATTTGAAAGAAACAGAGCAAGAGCTTATTGCATACCATACTCTGCAATGGTGGCTCTAGAAAATTGGCAGCTGGCACAGCAATTAATCCGTAATGGAGAGACTGCTGTAAGCGTACCTTATGAGATTCCTAAGACGGGCACTCAGATTGGATTTGGAGCATGGGGAGCAGGTAGAGGATTTTTAACTCATCACCTTATCGTGGAAAATGGTTTGATTAAGAACTACCAGATTATTACTCCTTCTACACTTAATGCTGCTCCACGGACGCCTTGGGGAGCTCTTGGACCGTATGAAGAGGCTGTAATGAACACTCCTGTTTTAGAAAAATTTAAGAAACCAGAAGATTATAAAGGAATAGATATATTGAGAGCGATCAGGAGTTTTGATCCATGTATGCCGTGTACTACACACATAATGGCAAAAGACACAGATCATGTGGTCACTCGTGAAGTAACAACATGTGCCTGTGGCATTGAATAAAAAAACATTGATCGGAACGGTGGGATATCACATTTTAGGTAACCACTCTATGCCTCCTATGCTTTTTCCACATTTGGAAGCACTCTCTCTACCTGATCATATCAAAGTAGATGAACTCAACTGGGGCCCTGTCGCCGTGGTGCAGATGTTTGAAGCTGAAGAGCCTTCATTTGAGAAAGTCATTATGTTATGCGCTATTGAGCGTGAAGGTCGAGAAATAGGAGAAATTGATGTTTTCAAATGGAAAGGTGAATTACCGGATGAAGAGCAAATTCAAGCTTGTGTTGGTGATGCCGCTACAGGTGTAATCTCAGTAGAAAATCTATTAGTTATAGGTGAATATTTTAAGGTCTGGAAGGATGAGGTATATTTAGTGGATGTTGAACCAGGCCCAGAAGTAGCCGGAGAACAATGGACGGAAGGAATGCAGAATGCTATTCCTGATATCATTTCAACTGTAAAAAGATTAGCCATCGAAGGAGTAGATGATCGGATGAGCCTTAAATTCCTTCAAGGAGATACTATATTTAATGAGGAAACTGTGCCTAATTAAATCTAGAATATGGTAGATGTAGAAAAATCAGCATTAAGAGCTCTATTTTGGAAAGATGAGATTTTACAAATTCTTTATTGGATGGATGGAGAAGGATTGGGAAGTGAAGTCCCTTTTGTTCAGGTGTTGTCTCTATTGAGTACGAATGAAAACAATCTACTTTATCACGTTGATAAATTGGTAAAAGATGGGATCTTAGTTGCTAAAACTTCTGAGATTTCAAGTGGCACGATGATTCAACTCTCCGAGGACATGAAACGTGAGGCAGGAAGAAGATTTTCAAAAGCCTTTCAAGGATATCAGAAAGCAGGACATGGCGAATGTGGGCCTGATTGTGAGTTTTGCTATGGGACAGATGGTAAAAAATTAGAGAATTGTGTGCACAATTGTGCAACTGCACATTAGAGGTAAATGAAGCAAGTACTATTTAGTAATGAGGAGTTTAATGAAGCCTTAGAAAGGCTAAATAAGCTCATGCGAGATGCTGAAGAGATTTCTAATGTAGATCACAAAGTGCTACTTTATAATGTGCTCCAGTACTTTGATTCTATTCATAGAGAACCACTTTCTAGGATAATGAGTGCTCTTGGTCATCATCCTGATTTGAAGAGGAATATTGTGCAGGATGAAACAGTGCAAAAGCTTTGTGCTTTATATGATCTTGAACTGGAATCTGCGCCTACTGAAAACTCAGGAACAATAGGCTTTATTCCTGTAGGTGATGTGGGTATGATGACACCTCGAAAACAAAAGGATTGGCTAGAATTAGGGAACTATGAAGAATTAGAGAATTTGAAATTGTATCCTAAGAATTATGAAAAAGTAAACTTCATCATTTCTCGTGTTGGGTCGGATGTTTTCGCTGTACAAAATCAATGTGATGGTTCTGTACTGCCTATTGACAAAGGTACTCTAGAAGATCACGTCCTCATTTGTCCATGGCATGGATGCAAATATGATCTTAAGACAGGCAAAGAAATGAATGGTAGTGACAAAAGGTTAGAGACTTTTCCTGTGGAAATAGAGGATACTGGATTGCTTAAAGTAGAAATCGCTTATTGAGTTTGATATGAAGAAGTGTTTGATTGGAATAGTCATGATTGCTTTCTTTCTTATTGGTTGTCAAAGCAAAGTGAGTGAGAAAACAGTGGAAGTGGTGAGTCCTTTGGATCGATTGCCTGATAATAAAGCAGGAGACGTGGTGAGAAAGGCCATTGCCTTTGCTGGTGGATGGGAAGCATGGGATAGCAAAGAGAATTTTCATTCTATAAAAAGATCACTCAACTGGATAGTAGTGGAGCAGTGAAAAGAGTAGTGAAGCAACTGCACCAGTATGACTTAGGAGATCATTTCAGAGCGAAAATGACATGGTTGGTGGATGATGGCAACTTTGTGATTATTAACAATGGAAAAGAAGCTAAGAAGTATAAAGAAGGAGTAGAGCTTACTGATAAAAAGTCTATGAATGAAGCATGGAATTCATCATATGGTTCTCACTATGTGATATCGATGCCTTATAAATTGACAGATCCAGGAGTGATTTTGACGTATGAGGGAATAGATGAAAATGTACTAGATAAACCTGTGCATGCTCTCAAGGTAGAATATGCCAAAGATGCTGGAAGTACAGGAGGAATGCATTTATGGTATTACTATTTTGATAAGAATACTTATGATCTGGCAGGTAATTATCTGGATTATGGAGAAGGGCATTCAGTGACGACATATGAAGTATTCGAAGATGTAGAAGGGATGCGATTTCACAACAGAAGATTTAGTTACAGCTCTAATGAGAATAAAGAAAGAGTATTGCTCAGAACGATATATGAAAATGAGGAAATGAAATTTGATCAAAATTTTGCATCGAATACATTTTTACTGAAATGAATAAGACTGACAAAATATTGATAGCTGGAGTAGGCAATGAGTTGCGACAGGATGATGCTTTTGGTATTGAGTTCGTAAGAGCATGGGAGCGGGATATGCCTTCATTAGGGCGGATCAATACTATGGAGGTCGGTATTGCAGGGATTCACCTCGTGCAGGAGCTGCATACTGGTTATGATATGTTGGTATTGGCTGATGCTGTGGATTACAAAAGAGAGCCAGGTACTATATCGATAGAAGAAGTGGAGAAGCTGAGTAGAGTAGAAGAGATGCCATTGGATCAAAAGAGAGAGTTTTTAGCAGATATGCATTATACAAACCCGACAAGGGCTATGATGCTCGCTCAAGCTCTAAATGTATTACCTGAAAAAGTATACATCATGGGATGCCAATCAGCTAAACATGATGACTTTGATATAGGGATGAGTGATGAAGTAACGGCAGCAATACCAGAAGCCATAAAGGAGCTCAGTAAATGGCTAGAACTTGATTTAGAATTAGAAAAAGCATAGGATAATGATCTTGTGCGAATCAATTGAATTATGTATAAAAAAGGAAGGCCATAGGTCTTCAATATTGGTAGCCAAGGGCAACGCCCTTGAAATATAAATAAGCGATAAAGTGATTTGGCGGCATTTTTGGCAAAAATGATGACAAATCGAGATCATAAACGAAACATTAGATTATGAAAAGCATAAAACAAAAAGCCCCTCAAACGAAGCCTCAACAGCAAGAGACTAAGGAAAAAATACCTTGGTCATTTGGTTTAGAGATCAAAGATCTCACTAATCCTATTACGCTGAGACGGATTAGATTAGTTCAGTTCAGTGTACTGTTTGCGGCACTTTCATTTGCCGGTTATTATGTATGGGAGAACTATGTCCGTGCTCCATCAGGATTAGAACTAGTTATCGAAATGGTAGATGCTGCAGGAGGAACTGCTGCATGGAATGAAATCAAGTCAGGTCAGTTTACTAGAACACAAAAGGTATTTGATCAAGCAGGAGATAAGCTTTCTGAGCAAGTAGAAACATTCTATTTCAGAAAGACTGATGAAGGGTTGAAACTCATGGTGAAAGCTTTAGATAAGAATGGGAAAGAAGTCATAATCAGTGAAGACAAAGAAGGATTCTGGGCAACGAAAGATGCTCTTCCATCGGATCCTAAAAAGGAATCAGGAGATCTTGGAATGATGTGTGATTCTAAATTTTGCCAGCCAAGTTGTGCTTCTAAAATGGCTTTCTTTAGATTTTCAATGCCATTCAAATTGACAGATTATGGTGTAAAACCAGATGTTAATAATGTTTCTGCTTTGGGTCTGTTAGATTGGAATCCTCTAGAAAACATAGATTTGGATAGTGAGCCATTAGTGCTGGACGTTTCGTACATCCCTACAGTAGGAAGGGATAAATGGAGGTTTATGGTGAATCCAGAGACGAAATTGATCCACAAGGTGGAATATTACAACAAATCAGACTTTGGGACTTATAGACCTGAAGAGATCTATTGGTCTGATCACAAAACAGTGGATGGCATCACGTTCAGTCACAAGTGGACAAGGTTCTGGGGCAATGGAAAGATTATGGATGAATATACCTATTCTGATGTTTCTCTTAAAAATCACGTCACTGAAGAGGACTTTGATCGACCAGAAGGATTTGATTGGGTAGTGGCTAAGTGATCATATTGTCAAGAATTAAAGGAGAAAGGCCATAGGTCTTTAATATAGGTAGTCAAGGGCAACGCCCTTGGTAAAAGGAAGAACGATAATATGATTTGGCGGCATTTTTTAGTAAAAATGATGACAAATCAAAAACGGAGAAAGTTTGTGAAATTCGGGTCAAATACATTCTTATGAAAATAGCAATAGCAGGAAAAGGAGGGGTTGGAAAAACAACCATCAGCGGTACAATATGCAGAGTACTTGCACAGCAAGGAGAGAAGGTTCTGGCCATAGATGGTGACCCTAACCCCAATCTATCAGTCGTCCTAGGTATTGATAAAGACAAACCTCCACAAGTCTCTTTGAGTACTGATATTATCGAGAGAGTAGAAGAGGGAGAAAGCTGGAAGTTTCAAGTTAAAATGTCATTCGAAGAAATACTAGATACCTATGGTCAGGATGCCCCTGATAATGTGACATTACTAATAGTAGGCAAACCAGAACAAGCAGGCACTGGATGTATGTGTGGTTCTCATACAGTGGTGAGAGAACTGATTCATTCTGCGCTTACCTCAGAATATAATGCTGCTATGGTTGTAGATACGGAAGCATCATTAGAGCATATGAAAAGAGGAACATCTCAGCATGTGGACAGGATGTATACTGTATTAGAACCTTATTACAGATCACTTGAAGCTGCAGGAAGATTTGCCGATATGGCTAAAGACTTGGGTATTAAAGAAGTGGCAGCAATTGCTAATAAGGTTCGAACAGAAGAGGAAGCAGAAGCTATCAGAGAATATTGTGCAAAAATAGATTTGCCTATAGCTGTGATGGTCCCTTATGATGAGAATATTACTGCTGCCGATTTAAAAGGCATTTCAATCATGGATTATGATGGGAAATCTGTAGCAGTAAAAGCCATAGAAGGATTTGTAAAGTCATTAAACTAAAAAAGTATGTGTCTTGCCATCCCAGGTAAAATATTAGCAATAGAAACTCCTGAAGAAAGCGTTTTCCTTATTGGGAAAGTATCCTTCAGCGGAGTGACTAAAAAAATCAATTTGAGTCTTGTTCCTGAAGCCAAAGTAGGAGATCATGTATTGGTGCATGTTGGTGTAGCAGTCAGTGTGATAGATGAAGAAGAAGCAGAGAAAACTTTGAATTTTCTGCAAGGGACTGGTGATTTGGATGAGTTGTTGGAGTTGGCTCCTCGGCCTGATTGAATATAAGTTTCACACTACCAATCCCACATCCCTTAGCTGTGGCAAAATCAAAGCCTCATACTCCATCAAACCCAACTCTGTAAAATTAGGAAGGAGTTGATTCCATACTACAATCTTGAATTTTTCTTCATCTAATCCGTTTTTAGAAAGAACTTTCTTTTGTGTCATCCAGAAGGAGATAATCATCCATATGGCATGAGCTGTATGAACGTATTGTTCATCATGGATTTCTTTTCTAAAGATTCCCTTTTCTACATTTTCTAATGTCCACCTATGGATTTGACCTATCATTTGATTGATATACTGAACCCTTTGTTGATGTATACTAGGGTAGCTCCGTTCTAATTCTACGACATCTAAGAAGTAAAAGGCGTATTTGTTAATCTTTGAATAATAATGAGAAAGCTGATTGTCAAAATCAATAAGAAATGGAAAGTGCTTTTCCTCATCCATTATAGGAGCGATCTCTGTGTCTATGACATTCGCAACTGTACGCAGAAGATCTTCTTTAAATTTAAAATGATAAGCCAAGTTACCCACGCTAATGTTGGACGCATCTGCAATTTGCTGCAGCTTTACATTTGGGATTCCCCTTTCATTAAATAAGAAAATTGCCTTTTCTAAAATTCTATTTTTTGTTTTTTTCACAATTAATATTCAGGTTGTTTGGGAGTAAAGGAATCCAATAGTCGCTCTATTAGTAAATCAAATTCTAATCTGCCCGCTTCAGTAAAGTGAGGTAGCATCTGACTCCATACCACTTCTTTAAAAACTCTTTCACTATCTTCTGGACTGCCATGATCCACAGGTTTTGTCAAGTAAAAATTGATAATCATCCATACGGAATGAGCTACAATCTCATAGTGATCAGGACGTGGCTCTTTGATCAGTATACCATTCTTTTCATTCTGAACTAGCCAATGATGAGTTTGTTCAGTGATATGTTCTGTTATTAATTTTCGCTTCTCATAGAGTTTTGGGTAATTCCGTTTAATCTCTAGTAGGTCAATGAAAAAGAAGGAGTACTTCATCAG
>MDSX01089037.1_pt1 | contig 18689 bp, 17 predicted proteins | sample 811141 | NCBI WGS metagenome assembly MDSX01 (sample SAMN05326642, study PRJNA326480) | marine metagenome | isolation source: seawater | place: Atlantic Ocean: South East | collected 2010 | reverse complement strand
TGTGGGTAAGTTATTTGCCAACATCTGCAAAGCGGTCATTTGCCACCGCGCAGCATTTGTGGCTATGGGCTCTCAGTTGCCATTCGCTGCATTTTAAATGAATGACTGCTTTTAGCCGAAGACCTAAACTGAGCCGGAGATCCATTGGTCAAGGACCTCAAATCAAGGTCCTTGACTAGGGCCTCGAGCGTTGGCGGCATAAATTTATTGGGGGGTACATTTTCACTCATGCACTAACTTAGAGCTAAACCATGATGCTACTTTTTCCGAATGGCGCTTTATTTTTAACTTGTAATTTATATGCCTCAGTCACTTTTGATGCTTGAGCCGGTAGGTCTGATAGTACCTTCATGCCTCTTATTCTTGACTAATAGCTTGCTCTGCCCCCTGAGAGGTCAAATACAGCACCTGTAGTAAAGCTGTTTTCGTTAGAACATAACCAACCGATCATAGTTGCGGCTTCATCGACTTGTAAAAAACGTTCGCGAGGAATTTTTGAAAGCATATAGTCGATATGCTTTTGAGACATCTGATCAAAAATGCGTGTCTTGGCTGCCGCAGGGGTTACGCAGTTAATTGAAATATCAAATTTTGCAGTCTCTTTTCCAGCAGATTTTGTCAATGCTATTACTCCCGCTTTTGATGCTGAGTAAGCACTCGCGTTGGGATTGCCCTCTTTCCCGGCAATAGAGGCTACCAAAACAATTCTTCCATAATTGCGCGCCTTCATTCCGGGAAGTATTGCGCGAAGCATATGAAAGCTGCCTGTTAAATTCACTTCTAGAATATATTGCCAGTCTAATAGTGGGTAGTCTTCCAAGACCATGTTTGGACCTGCTATACCTGCCGAATTAACAAGCTGAGTGATAGGACCTAAAGCGCTTTCTGTTTTTCTCACTGCCGCCGTTACTTGATCATATTTGCTGATATCAACCTTTATGGCTTCAGCCATTCCACTTGGAAATTCGGAGACGGCCTTTTGCAAAGCTGTCTCGTCAAAATCCCAAAGAGCCACTCTGCTGCCTTTTGAGGCTAAATATTTTGCACAAGCGAGGCCAATGCCCTGGCCCCCTCCTGTAACAGCGACGACATTTTTTCTCTGGGTCATGGTATTTTTAATCTCCCAAGGCTTTCAGTAATTTTTTTGTCGTGGTGATAGTTGCAATATTTTGCAGCGCGTAATTTATGGATGCAGCTTGCCAGTCTGCGTTCATGGTTGCAGTGGCGTCCTCTGGTACAATAATTTCATATCCGCGATCTGCTCCTGTTCGAGCCGTGTGCTCGACTGCCATGTTCGTCCACGCGCCAGTATTAATAAGTGTCGTAATCCCCTTAGAGCGTAAAATCGTATCCAGCCGTGTGGTTTCCCAAGGTGACATGCGATCCTTTTCTAAAATGAAGTCTCCCGTAATTGGCTCTAGCCCCTTGACTGCTGCAGCTCCCGCAGTGCCCCTTACATGAGCAGGTGCATCGCGTACGTAGCGAAACAGAGGAGCATTAGTAGTTATTCCCGGCGCGCCCGGATCGACCACAAAGTGCACATGTATCACTGTACGCCCCATAGAACGAAATTTTTTTGCCAAGGCTGCAATGTTGGCAACACAATTTTGATCCCGACAATGCTCGGGCGCCCCGCTGGTTGCAGAGGCGCCTTTTGAACCTACTGCATCAACTTGCATGTCTTGAATTATTAAAGCTGAATTAGCTAGGTCCGGAGCGGAGCAATCAATGATATTTTCCGACATAAAAGGCTCTATCCGTGACCCTATATTTACGGGCAGCGCATAAACTGAACTGGTGGCGGTGCAAAAAAGCGTTTTCCAATCGGGACCGCCCCAATGAAAATTAGCACAGTTTTCTGGTAAACTTACTTTTCCTAAAAGATAACCATTTGGATCAAAGACCCAAATGCCGCCTGGTCCTGTACACCAAATGTTTCCCTCGGCGTCGCATTTCAGACCGTCAGGCACACCTTCCAGATTTGGATCAAAAATAGAGGAGGCGAGTATTCGTTCATTTGTTAACCCTTTCGGACTAAGTTCAAAGCGGCGGATATTTTTCTGGACGGTATCGTTTACGTATAAAAAACGCTCGCAGGGGCTGAGCGTGAGGCCGTTGGGTTGATCGAAAGTGGTGCGGTTCACCATCAATTCGGGATCGCCGCCTCCTGGTGGAATACGATAAACACCTTGAAATCCAAGCTCGCAGGGGCGTTCAAGGCCAAATTCTGCCATGCGGCCGTACGTTGGATCAGTGAACCAAATACTTCCATCAGACTGCACAATTATATCGTTTGGAGAGTTAAGTTGTTTGCCGTCATACTGCTCTGCGATAACAGTTTCTGTTCCATCTGGCCCAAAGCGTACGACGCGGCTCGTTTCATGCTCGCACACAAGAAGGTTTAGTGCGGCGTCATAGGTCATGCCATTGCCTTTATGGCTTGGACTGTGTACCTCTGTGGCGCCTATTTTTATATCCCATGAATAGCGCGCATTGCCGGGAATATCTGAAAAGAATAAAAACTGTTCGGCAGGGTTCCAGATTGGTCCCTCAGTAAATTCAAAACCACTGGCGAGCTGCCTAGGCTCTGCGTCGAGATCAAGAAGATTTACAAAGGCGCTGTCAAAAAGTTTGTGGGTCATTTGTCTATGCCACCTCCGCTTGGATCGATGCGCCCAATAAATGTGCACAAATATGAGAAATTGAAAGTGCAGAACCGAATTCATCTATAAAAGGTTCGATGCGCATCAGAGCTTCAGTCTGCGGACTATAGTTTTCAGTGTTTGCTAAAGGCGTGAGCCAGACATGTGCAAATGCTAGAGAGTAAAGTTTGCGCGCTGCGCTTAGGAGAGCATCGCTGTTGCCAATTTCTAATCCGTCTGAAATTGAAATTACAATTGCGCCTCGCGCAAATCCTGCATAGCGTGGATTTTGTAATAGGGAGTGCAGGGTGTCCCCTAAATTTGTACCACCATCAAAATCATGTACCAACTCGGAAATTTTGGTGAATGCTTGCTTCTGCGCACGTAATTTTAAAGCGGGAGTGAGCCTTGTCAATTCAGTTCCCAACGAGAAAACCTCCACTCGGGTGGGCAATTCAAGCAAAATATGGGCGAAGCGCAAAGCATCTTCTGTGAAAGATTTCATTGAGCCTGAAACATCTATAAGCAGCACTATAGGGCGCAGTTTAAACTGACGTTTTCTTCGCAAGAGCCGTATTATTTCACCACCATTTTTTGTTGCAGCCTTAGCGGTACGGATACGGTCAATCCCGCGACCTTGTCTGCTCGGGCGAGTTCTTCTTGTTATACGCTCAGGCAGGCGTTTAACGGCGAGCCGGAGAAAGCGTTTTAAGGCGGCGGTGTCATTGTTTGCAAAAAGCGTACGTTTTGATGTGAGTTTTGCTGCGGATGCTTGTACTCCTGGATCTGTGAGATCCTCTGGAAGACCCACCAGGGACTCTGAGCTTTGTGCCGAACTCTCTTCATACGTTTCTAATTCTACATCACGCAAGATAACTCGGCCTAAGAAATGTTGATCGAACAAACTATCAAAAGCTTCTTTTTGTTCTGGTGGCGGGCCGAATATAGCGCGCGCAGCTAAGCGAATATCGCCCAGGCTTGTGGGTCCTAAAGCCTTGGTTGCTGATAAAAAAGACATTGATTGATCTGTAGTGGCTAGAAACCCCGCACCGCGGAGCACTTGTGCAAATTCAATTAAACGTCTGGACACAAGATTATTCATCATCTGATTATTTCCTGCATTCGAGAGTCTAGAAAACTTAAGTCGTCTTGGTCTTTCAGTACGACGCCGATGGATCGACGAAACGCTTCGGGCCAGGTATCCCCTAAATTATTTAAGCGTGTCGCTGCGTCCGCCCACTCCACCGTTTCGGCCACACCTGGGGTTTTCGCCAAAGGTTCGGCTCGTAGTCTGCCAACCGCCGCAACAATCGCTTCTGCCGTTGTTCGAGCAACGTTTGATGCGCGGCTCATCACGATGTCGACTTCAAGAGCTGGACTTGGGTAGCTAATCCAGTGGTATACGCATCTTCTGCGGAGCGCCTCATGTAAATCACGGGTTCTGTTTGACGTCAGCACTACAAATGGCCGTTTGGAGGCTTGAATACGTCCGTATTCGGGAATAGTGATTTGAAAATCAGACAGAAATTCTAATAAAAAGGCTTCAAACTCATGGTCGGCTCGATCAATCTCATCGATCAGAAGCAACCCTTCAGATTGTAAATTAAGAGCCTGTAATAAAGGCCGTGCGATCAGAAACTCTTGATCATAGATGTTTAGATTAACGTCTTCTGCCTGACGCATAGCTAGAATTTGCCGAGGAAAGTTCCATTCATAAAGGGCAGTATTTGCATCAATTCCCTCGTAACATTGCAGGCGGATCAAATCGCAGGATAATGTGGAGGCCAGGGCTTTAGCTGCTTCGGTTTTTCCAACTCCTGGCGCGCCCTCTAGCAAGAGAGGTTTTCTTAAAACCATGGCTAAGTAAATCGCGGTGGATAAATCTTTTGATGCGATATACAGAGCGTGAGACAGAGCTTCCTGCACATCCTGGGGTGATCCAAGACCCTTGAAGCGCGAACCATCTTTCATGCGGCAGCTTTTTCTTTTAAAGCGCGTAAAATCCGTTCGGGTGAAATTGGCAAACTATCCATTTCAACTCCAACTGCGTCAAAAATAGCATTTGCGATCGCGGGTAACACTGGGTTTGCACACATTTCTCCAGGACCTTTTCCCCCAAATGGTCCATCCGGGGCTGGGCGCTCGAGGATCGAAATATCGTGTGTGGCAATATCGGCTGGCCCTGGCATGACGTAAGAACTAAAATCATAGGGCAGGTGGTCTCGTATCGGATAACGTGGCTCAGTGGTTTCGTAAACAGCGTGGCTTAGTCCCATCCAGGCTCCCCCAATCAATTGCTGTTCCATCAGTTTTGGGTTTAAAGCTCGTCCGACTTCATAAGCTGAATTAATTTGGATATCGCTTATTTCTCCGGTTTCGTCATCAACCATAAGATCTACAATCATCGCGCAGTGGGCAAAACATGACACTGTATTCATTTCACCAGTTTCCATATCAATATCTGATAATGGGATGAGAAAGATTCCGCTTCCAGAGACGCTTTCGCCATATTTGAATTGCGCAGCGCCGGAGGCCTCTTTCACTGAAATAGAACGTTCGGGCGCTCCCTTTATAAGAATGTTGCCGGCCCCATCAGTTTCTAAATCTGCCGGATTTACTTCTAATTCACGCGCCGCAGCAGCGATAAGCACAGCGCGGGCTTCCTTCGCTGCCGCAATCACCGCGTTGCCAACTCTATGTGTGCCGCGTGATGCAAAGCTGCCCATACAATGTGCGCCTGTGTCACTATCGGCTGTGTCAACATAGACATGGTCAATAGGAACCCCGAGGGTTTCAGCCGCAATTTGCCGGGTTACTGACTTCATACCCTGGCCTAAATCAATTGAGCTGAGAGTAACTGTGAATTGTCCATCTGGGTTTGAGTGAACGAGCGCTTGCGAGGGATCACCCCCTAAATTCATTCCAATTGGGTAGTTCATGGCAACGGTTCCTCTTCCTTGATGTTTTGCCATTTTCTATCGTCTCCTGATTGATGAGCTGTAACGTGAATAGCGTGATTTAGAACTGGAATTCGGCGCCGTTGAGACTGTGGTTTGAGCTTGCGGAGCTGGTGTAGTTTTTTGCAAATTGTTTTCACTTCTTCCAGATAATGCGCTTGCGCCCAAACCATCTGATAACTTCGGCTCTGATAAACTTGATATATGCGATAAACCTTTCGTCGTTATGGAAGTTTGTTTTTCAACTTCCTCTGCTAAGCCCTGTGCTGTGCTTGTTTTTGAAACCGTTGAATGGCCGGCGGGTAAAACGGTTGTTTCTGTTACAGTTTCTGGAATTTCCGTATGCGTCCCGCCTGTTAAGGATGTCATTTGTTGATACAGCGGTGAAAGTGGATAATTTCCTTTTTGAGCGACTACCTGAATACATTCGACAAGCGCTGTATTCGAAGCAGAGCGTCGGGTTGCCTTCATATCGCCATCGCGATAAGCGTTTATGAGGCGAAACTCGAGTGGTCCCAGACCAGCGGCTCGAGCTCCTTTATCCATTTGGCGTTCAATCGCAAAATCTACACCTAAAACGCCAAAACCACGCATAGCGGTGGAGGGTGTCCTATTTGTAAATACACAATATATATCAGATTTTACAGCGGGTATTGTATAGGGGCCTGGCAGGTGGCCTGTGCATTTTACCACACCATAGGACGTCAGGCGCGTGTAAGCGCCTGCATCAAACCAGCCCTTGAATTCCCGTGCTAGAATTCTGCCATCTTCGGCCAGTGCGTCGCGTATTTCCCAGAGCTCTGCTGATCTGGGGGCCGAGACTTGCATCTCTTCTGCGCGGTTTAAAACATATCTGACGGGCCGTCGGGTTAGCATTGCGCCAAGTATGGCCAACGGTTCGCATACACTGTCAACCTTTCCGCCAAAAGCGCCCCCAACGGTGCCTCCTACAAAATGCAGTTTGTTCAGGTCAACATTCAGAATTTTGGCGCATGTCCCCACAGAAAAGAACAACCCTTGGGTGGGAGTGAAACAAACAAAACGGTCATTTGTTTCAGGAGCGGCAATTGCACCATTTGGTTCTATTGGAGCTTGTTCAATGGGGCGTAGCTGATAGCGCCCTTTTACAATATGTGCAGCGCGCGCAAAGCCAGCTTCTGTATCACCAAACCGCAGTTTTTGGAACTTATGATCTTCATTAAAGATAAAGTGATTATCTGGATAAGCATTATTTACCTTCGGTGCGTCATGTTTTAGTGCGTCTTCTACATCAAAAACTGCTGGTAGTACTTCATAATGAACGTCGATTTTTGCCACAGCGTCGAGTGCTTGTTGTTCGGAATTTGCGATCACTGCAGCGACTGGCTCACCCAAATAAGAAACTTTTTTTTCAGCTAATGTGGGTTCATCATCCCGCCCAAAATCTATAAGGCTTAAAAGGGTGTTGAGGTTTACAGGAATATCTCTCGCTAAAATGATCCGCTGCACGCCTGGACTTTGCTCTGCCAGTGTTGTGTTGATTGAGAGAATACGCGCGTGATGGTGTGGAGATCGTACGCATTTTAAATGAAGAAGATTGTCAAACTTGTGATCATCAAAAAACGGTGATGTACCTGTAACATGCCCCAGTATATCTTGGCGCAGAATTGGTTTTCCGACAACATTTAGATCGTCATTTCGTTCATTTGCAAAAATATCTTTTCTAAAGTCTAAGCTCATGCTGAGACCTCTTTTTGAGCAACTGCCAATATCGCTTCAATAATGGGTTCATAGCCGGTACAGCGGCAAATATTCCCTGATATTGCATCGATTACCTCGTCTCGGTTTGGCTTTGGGTTTCTGTCCAACAATGTGCGTGCTGCTATTACCATGCCTGGTGTGCAATAGCCGCATTGTGCAGCGAAATTTTCGATGAATGCCTCTTGTAAAGGGTCGAGATTTGGAGCTGATAGTGCCGCTACAGTTTCGATATTTGCACCATCAATCGTTTCGGCAAGCGTTAAACATGCCAGTCTTAATTCACCGTTTATTCTAACGCTGCATGCCCCGCATCCGCCCTGTCCGCATCCATATTTTGGCGTTTGGTCGCCAAGTTTTAGGCGTAGAAGTGATAGTAAACTTTCCCCGCTATCGGCAAAAACTGAAATTGGTCGACCGTTATGGGTTACATGTAGTGGTATTGGTTTCATACTGTCCCTCAAATTAATTTTGTTATCACACGACGAAGATGTAGCTGTGCCATTTCCATGCGATACCAGCCGCTTGCCAAGGCGTCTGAATAAGGCTCAATACTCTGTTTTAGGCTGGCACAGGCCGCGTCGATTTTGGCCACTGTCAGGCTGCCAGTTAATACACGCTCTGCGCTGAAGGCCCTTAAAGGCCTCCCAGCAAGTCCACCAAAAGCAATACGGCAATGTGATAAACGTCCAGCTGAATATTTGAATGTTGCTGCCAGAGTAATCAGTGACGCCCCGCGTGGGTGGGTTCGAGTCATTTTGTGATAAACAAATGTTTTGTTTGAAGAGTTGGGAAGCTCAATAGCCAATACCAATCGGCGTGCTCCTGTCTGCTTCAGGAATGCGTCTAAAGCTTGTTGCTCCTGCCTGTTGCCATTCATAAAAACCACCTGGGCCTCAAGAGAAAGCAATGCGGTTGTAATATCTCCATAAGGGGGTTGAGAAAATAGGTTGCCGCCGACGGTGGCCATGTTTCGTAATGCAGGGGCGCCCACAGAAGCGGCCGCAGTATGTAAGACCAGCAGATAGGGATCTTTCATGATTTGCGTCATCGTGACCTGAGAACCAATCCGAATGGCTGTTCCCAGCCGAACAATCTCGCTCATCTCGAGATTGTTGATGCGCACCAAATGCCGGACATTTTGATCGCCTTCGTGAATACGGCGCATCAATCCAGTTCCGCCCCCCAAAATATATGCGGTGCGATCCTGAGACAGAATTTGTGCTGCGGTAGAGGGATCTTTGGTGCGCGTTATGTCAATCGACATGGGCGACAATCTCCTTTTCGATGGCTTGAATTCCGGCTCGCTGAACGCCATCACGAACAAGCTTTACCAGTTCTTCGGCTTTATCCTCTGGGGTTTGAAACCGGGCGCTCCAATGCACGAAACAATGATTTTGGACCGTCACGGGAATAAGGCGAAGCTCGGCAATATAATTGAAAAGTGGAATTGGCGTTTCGATAAGGCTATAACGGAACATGGTTTCTGCATCAGAGAGCGTGAGTAGTTTCTCTCTTAACTCCTCCCCACTACTCAATTTGAAACTTCGAATGCAACCGATTTGATCCTCGGCGCTGCCTTTTTCAATTTGGCTTATTGAAACGGCAGGGTGCCAATTTTTGTGGCCGTTAAACCGACGTACCAAAGCCCAGACTTTATCAATATGGGCAGGAATAATATGAGTTGTTATTACGCTGGGCATATTTTCAACTCTGAAATCGGCGCGCTAGTGCTTTAAGGGCTGTTTCAAAAACTCCCACGGAAATGGTTTCAATAAGATCCTCTACGTCCTGTGGCGAGCAATCAAAGTCAGCGGACCATTCGACAAAAGTCTCTTCGGTTTCTGTGACTGGCGTAAGGCGTAAAGTTGCGAAGTAATTCTCTAGCGCCATCGGGGTCACCAGCATTGTATAAGAAATGGACATATCGTAGTCTGAAAGAGCAACCAATTGTTCTGTAATGCGATCACCGTTTTGCAAAGAGAAGTCGCGAATACAACCAACCTGGTCTGAAAGCTTACCATCTTGAATATGACTCTCAGAAATCATCGGCACCCAATCGGGTAGAGCATTAAAATCACGTATTCGGTCCCAAACTTTTTCGGCTGGAGCGGGAATGACTGAAGAAACGAAGACACGTGGCATTAGCTTTTATCCTCTTTACTTTTGATTTCGGCGGATTTGGAGATGCTATCCAGATCACGTGCTTCGCGGATAAGACCCCCCATTTTTGATAGGCTTCCTCCCTCAATACCTATTTCGGAAAGTAGCTGATCAATCATTGGGGCTTGGACCCGATACCGCAGCGCGCTGTCGATCACTTCGTCAGTCATGTTTTTACCATTACCGGTGCCGCCTTCATTCATGCCCGATAATTGCATAATTTTGATTTCGCCAATCTTTTCCATTGGTTTGACAGAAGCAGAAATAATTCCTTCAACATGCTCTAACATTTTTGAGCGGAACAGGGCTTTGCGCGCCTCGTCGGTCAGCATGTTTTCAGCCTCATAAATAAGTTTTTGGGCTTCGGCTTTAACTTTTGCGGTCACTTGATCGCCGGAAGCGCGTAATTTAGCTGCTTCAGCATCCTTTTCAGCCAGTGTAAGTTCAATCGTACGCCGACGATTGACTTCCTCTGTGGCGCGCGTGCTTAGCACCTCCTCTTCTGCCTGTGCCAGACGAGCGCGAGCCGCTTCGACTTCAGTGCGCGCTGCAGCCTGTTCTATCGATTTGGACGCAATCGCAATATCTTTCTCAAGCCGATACTCTTCGATTGCCTTATCACGCAAAATCTCTTGTTCGTTTCGGTCACGTTCGTGATTGATGCGCGCTTCATCAAGCCCGCGCTCTGATAGAATACGAGCCCTTTCGATATCCTCGCGAGTCCCTATTTCCGTTTCGCGAAGTGCGGCTTGGCGTTCTACTTCTAGACGCTCCAAAGTTTTATCACGAGCAATTTCGGCGGAACGCAAGGTTTCCGACTGCGCAATCTTAAGAATTTCAGTTTCTTTTTCTTTTTCAATTTTTTGTCTTTCGACCTCGAGAGATTTGGTTATCTCAATAGCGCTAGTCAAAGCTTCGGAAGTTGCACGATCTTGCGCGATGGCTTGTTCACGCGCAATTTTGGAGACCTCGACATCCCGCTCGGCGGCTATCGTTTCTTCCTGCTCTGCACGCTCTCGGGCGATTTCGCGTTTTCGGACTCCTTCTTCGCTGGCGATTTGTTCGTTGCGGATCTTGGCTTCATTGGAAATGCGCGCGATTGTTAAAGCTTCTTCCTGATTGATACGCTCCATTTCGACTTTCTTATGCAGGTCGATTTCGGTGGTATCTATTTCGCTTTGGCGAGCTAACTCTTGCCGCCTTATTTTTAATTCAGAGGCTATACGAGCCTCATTAACTGCACGTTCTTGGTTGATTCGACGTGTTTCGGTTGCTTCTAAGGCGGCCAGTTTGGCGGCTTCTGCCTCTGCAGATCTCTCGCTCTGTTCTCGAGCAACAATCATACGTTGCTCTGCTCTCAAACGCTCAACTTCGCGCTCTTGTAAAAGACGGCTACTTTCACTTTCAACTGAAATTTCGTTTGCACGCTTTTCTGCTTCCAGGTTTCTAGTGCGAATAGCGACACTTGCAGATTGTTCAATATCGTTTCGAATTTGCCTTCTGTCTTCGATTTCGGAAATAAGTTTAGTCAGACCCTCAGCATCAAAACGGTTTGATGGATTGAAATATTCAAGACCGGTTTGATCAAATTCTGTGATCGCTACGGATTCTAATTCCAAGCCATTTTCTGCTAAGGCATCCAGGGCTGCGGTTTTTACTCGCGCTACATAATCGGACCGGTGTTCGTGAATTTCCTCCATCGACATTTCTGCAGCTATCTCTCGCAGTGAGGAAACAAAACGTCCAGACAGCAAATCCAAGAGACTATCCTGACGCATGGTTCGCGCGCCCAAAGTGGTGGCTGCGCTCGAAACAGCGGTTTTGGTTTTAGCAACACGCACATAAAAATCTGCTTCCACATCTACGCGCATGCGGTCTTTGGTGATTAGGGCTTGTTCGTTGGTACGGCTGACAGACAACTGCAAGGTGCTCATGTTGACTGGAGTAATATTATGTACCATCGGCCAAACCAAAGCGCCTCCATCTATCACCACTTTTTCTCCAAACATCCCCGTGCGAACAAAAGAGGTTTCTTTCGTGGAACGGCGATAGAGAATGCGTAAAACCCAAAACAGGACTGCGATTGCGATAACGATTAAAATAATCCAAGAGATTAATGTTCCAATAAGGGGCGCGCTCATGGGGTTACCTTTTGTGTTGTTGTTCGAATGTCTTTGAATTCTCTGGCTGTACGGGCAATTGCTATTTCTGCTGGAAGACGTTCCATCGAACTTGCACCCAGAAAACCGTGGCAATGTTTCGCGTTTTGAATCACGAATTCAGCATCTGCAGCCATAGCCACTGGACCGCCATGGCAGAGGATGAAAATATCGGGATTTATGTCTCGTGCTGCTTGGGCGCAATCGTCAATAATTTCCGTGCAGTCTTCCAATTTTAAAGTCGTTTGGGCGCCAATTGAGCCGCCAAGGGTCAACCCAAAATGCACTACAATCATATCTGCTCCAGCGATTGCCATAAGGCGGGCTTCTTCAGCGGTAAAAACATAGCAAATTGTCAGTAAGTCTTTGCCATTTGCCTTAGCAATCATGTCGACTTCATTGCTGAACGACATTCCCGTTTCTTCTAGATTTTTACGAAAGACCCCATCAAACAGCCCAACGGTTGGAAAGTTTTGGACTCCCGCACACCCTCGTTCTTTCACTGCAATTAAGAGTCGGTCCATGGAAGTTGTGGGATCTGTTCCACAAACGCCTGCAATGACAGGCGTACTGCTTGAAACGGCAGTGATTTCCTCCACAAGATCAAGCATAGCATCATTTGCATTTCCGTAGGGCATCAGGCCTGCAAGCGAGCCAAGGCCTGCCATTCTAAATCGCCCAGAATTATAGACTACAAGAAAGTCAACACCGCCTGAAACCTGCGCTTTGGCGGAAATTCCAACTCCCGCTCCACCCCCTATAATGGCTTCTCCGTTGTCGCGTAGGCTTCTAAAACGCGTTAATAAATTTTCTCTATTTTCTGCCATAGCCATGCTCTCTTTTTTCTGGTTTTCCTTCGATCTGCTTAAACGCGCGCAGAGCTACAAGAGTAAATTCTGGAGAATTAATGTGGTGGGGAACGCGCATAACACGACGATTAGCAGATTGCTCAGTGCCGGATTCTATAGCATTGAACAGCGCTTGATTGGCCTGTTTATTTTCAAAGGGCCCGCCGATACGGTCGATATGTGATAATCCGCCTTCGGGTAGTAGAAAAACAAATGAACCCAGCATTCTATTTAGTTTTTTAGCAATAAACGCGCCGATTTTTTGACATTCTTCAACATTTGTTCGCATTAAGGTGACATGCTGGTTATGTGTAAAAAGAGTGCGGCCTTTGGTCCAATTTGGCAGTGTGTCGCGAGCGCCAAAATTTACGGCATCTAGGGCTCCGGCCGCTCCTAAATAGGGCACATTGATACGAGAAAAGACGTCTAAGCGTTGGGCGCCCGCACTTAAGACACCTCCAACGATTTCATCTGCAACTTCCGTTGTTGTTATGTCGCAAACGACAGACACCTGGCCTTCCGCGACTAGCGCTTCCATAGATTGACCACCCCATCCAGTTGCATGAAAGGTGATGCATTCATAACTCTCTGCTAAGTGCTTGGTAAGGTTGGTTACACAGGGAGTAGTAATTCCAAACATTGATAAAGCTACGCTTGCACGGTCTGAATCGATCTGTCCGGTTTTTTGGCGCGCTCTTACCATTCCAGATAGACTGCTTGCAGCATTTGCAAGAATTTGTCCTGTGATGCGGTTTAACCCAGATATATCTGCAACAGACGGGATCACAATAACATCAGAGCCTCGAATATAGGGCGAAACATCACCAGAAGCCATGGTAGTTACTAATATTTTAGGAATACCCAGTGGCAAAGCGCGTAGGCCAGGCGAAGCAACGGCTGATCCGCTGGATCCACCCAAGGCAATAATGCCGCTTATATCGGGCCGCTTGGATACGTAGGCTTCAAAAGCGGCGGCCATTTGTGCAACGCGATCAACCAGTGGACGGCTGGTATTGGTATCAATAGTAGCAATTTCGTGAGAGGGAATATCTGCACCTGTCACCGAGCTACGCAATGATAAATCTGCCAAGCGAGCGATTAATCCATTGCGCCGTAGTATATCACGGACATAGCGTAATTCCGCAGCTTTTGTATCCATGGTGCCAGCAACCAATACGATACCTGCATTGCCCCGCACCGGATTGGGACGAATAAGCGCCGAGACTTTGGGTGATGTTGTGGATACTGTTGCTGTCACCGCGCGAGAATTTCGACGAATTGTGGCTTCGCTTAATTCAGCAGACCAACGTCGCAAATGTTGGGGGTTAACAGAATAAATCATGGTGGGTGTTGGGCGAACTTTGCCAGATTTTGTTTCCGGCAGGTTCGCGTTAGTCGATTCTTCGCTGTAACGTCCAACACCAAGCAAGGCCTGTTGTAAGCCTTTATCTGCAGCTAAGCGTGTTGAGTCGATCAACCGATTAATGCGTCCATTCAGCATAATCGCAACATTGTCGGAAACAGCACAGGCTACGCGAATATTTTGTTCAATGACTAAAACGTCCATTTCTCGCTGACCTGCAAGCGTAACAAGTAAATCTGCAACTTGATCAACAATTACTGGTGCTAAACCCTCGGTCGGTTCATCCATAATTAATAATCTTGGGTTTGAAGAAGCGCTCGGGCGATCGCGAGCATTTGCTGCTCCCCACCCGATAATTGAGCGCCACCATTCACTTTACGCTCGGCCAATCGCGGAAATACTTCATAGATGCGCTCTACGGACCAGGGTTTGCCTGGTTTTTCGAGCATTTTTAGGTGCTCATCAACCGTAAGAGATTTCCATAAGCGCCGCCCCTGCGGTATGTATCCTACTCCGGAACGTGAAATGGAACCCGGATCCGTCTTCGATATTGGTTTTCCATAAAGCGACATCGAGCCGGAGGTTGCCGGGAGTAACCCCATGATCGTTTTACACAAGGTGGTCTTTCCCATGCCGTTACGACCAACAACGGACATCACGCCTGAAGGTAAAGTTAAATCGACTCCCTGCACGGCGTGACTGGCTCCGTAAAAAACATTTAGCCCTCTTATATCTAGAGCGGGATTTTGCCTTGTATCATTCATGGCCGCTTCCTAAGTAAAGCGCCTGAACCTCTGGATCATTTTCAATTTGGCTAGGAGTTCCTTCTTTGAAAATCCGCCCGTTATGCATCATTGTAACGCGGTTAGAGACAGAAAGCGCAACATCCATATCATGCTCGATTATAATGTAGCCTATATGTTGCGGCATTCGGGTAAGTATCTGTATAAGATCTGAACGCTCTTTCGGAGATAAACCTGCAGCAGGTTCATCAAAAAGAATAAGGCGCGGTGCGCCTGCTAGCGCTAAGGCTATCTCAAGCTGACGTTGCTGCCCATAGGACAGGTTTGAAACCAGTGATGAACGGACATCCTGTAGATTTACAATTTCGATCAGTTCTTCCGCAGCCATGGAAACAGGGTCATTCGAATTTACGCGAAGCAAAGAAAAACGCCCGTTCGAAACGCCTCGGCAGGCAAGATAAACATTGTCTAGGACGGTAAGCCCACTAAACAGCAATGAAATCTGATACGTACGTCGTAAACCGCGTCTGATGCGTTCGTGAGGTTGAAAAAAGGTAATATCTTCACCAAAAAATTTCACTGATCCTGTGCTGGGAGGAAAGTCACCGGTAATGCAATTGAAGAGTGTGGTTTTGCCAGCCCCATTAGAGCCTAAAACCGCGTGGCGCTCTCCAGGGCGCACTTTGAATGAAATATCGCTTAATGCGATGAGTGCGCCAAAGCTTTTCGATAATCCGTTCAATTCAAGTGCGAATTCGGTTCCGACATCCCTGAGAGGAGCTGCTTCAGCCATTATGCTCTTCCAGTTTCACGGGTTGCCACAAGCGTTTAACATACCGGTCCCAAATGCCGCACATCCCATCTGGTGAAAAATAAACAATCACTAGAAATGTCATGCCAATAACAAGCTTAAAGCGCTCTCCATCCAACCCGATTGCGTTTAGAAAATCCAAAGAATAGGTGCGCAGTAAAACGTAAAGTAGTGCCCCAATAAAAGGCCCAATTGGGCGGTTTATTCCGCCGATCACTGTTATGATTAAAATATCGATAATTGGTCCAACTGATCCGGTATTTGGGCTGATCTGACCGGTTGACCAAACCAGAAGAATACCGGCAATTCCCGAAATAACCCCGGCGATTGCATAGGCGGCCAAGCGATGTGCATTGACGCTAAATCCCATAGCAGCCATGCGCCGCGGATTATCTCTCACACCTTGCAGCGCCAGTCCAAATGGAGTTCTTGCTAAATGCTTTGTGAACCAGTAACTCAGGGCCGAAATACCCAAAGTGAGGTAATAAAAAGGTGTTGGCTCTTTCCAGTTCACTCCAAAAAGGACGGGTGTTTGAACTCCGTTAAAGCCTGTGAAGCCATTGAAAACAGAATAATTCTGTCGGGTGAAATAAAAGAAAGCTGAACCGATCGCAAGGGTGATCATGATGGTATAAATTCCCTCGGTACGAATGGCGAGCGCACCTGAGATTACGCAAACCAGAACAGAGGCGAAAATTGCTATAATCACTGCTATTGCCCAAGGCCAAGCGAAGCTGATTTCAGTTACTGCGCTTGTACCAAATATAGCAATGGCGTAGCCTGCCGACGCGGCGGCCGTCATTTGCACTAAACTTACCATGCCGCCGTATCCGGCTAATATCATTAGCGAAAGAGAGATCATCCCCAATATGAATGCCCAACCAAAAATCTGATATTGCGTAAATTCGCTTGTAAAGGTTGGGACCAGCAAAAGAATAACGGCGATTATCCAAATATGGGCGGGAATACGCGTCGGATCTAGCCAATAAGCCCAAGTTCGCGGTTGCTCTTGCACTGATTTTTCTACACTGGGCGCTACTGTCATTTTTTAATTCCGCCCAAGTAAACCTTGAGGTCGAAATGCCAATACTACGACCATGATAACAAACGTTAAAACTATTGAATAAGTTGGGGCATAGACCGAGCCAAACTGTTCTGCGCATCCGATTAAAACTGCGCCGAGAGCAGCTCCTGGAATTGAACCCATGCCTCCGACAATCACTACGACCAAAGAGGATAATAAAAACCGTGTGTCTTCACCGGGGGCAATTGACTGAAAAGTTCCGCCAACGACACCAGCAATACCAGCCAGACCTGCACCAAATGCAAAAACGCCAACAAAAATTAATTGAATTCGTACCCCAGAGGCCGCGAGCATTTCGCGGTCATCTACGCCCGCACGGATCAACATACCTAATTTGGATTTATTTAGAACATACCACATTCCAAGGCCGATGAAAATTGCGCACATCAAGATAAACAGACGCACAGCGGGATATTTGATATAAATGGGCTCACCTGTACGTTTGCTGATTGATGATTGAATGAATGTTTCTACTGGTCCGCTTAGCCAGTCTGGGGCGTAAATTTGATAAAATTGGCCTCCCCACTTCCAGAGCATAAGATCCGCTAGAACAATTGATATTCCAATTGTTATTAAAGTTTGCTGGAGATCTTGACCGTCGAGATGTCGAAACACGAAAACCTGAAGTAAAACGCCAAGTAACGCCATCGCAATGAACGCAACAGGAAAAGCCAACACCCAAGATCCGGTAAAACGGCTGACTTCAAAACCAATATAAGCGCCTGCAAGATAAAGTGATCCATGAGCTAGGTTTACATTGCGCATGAGGCCAAAAATTAAAGTGAAACCGGAGGCGACTAAGAAATATAGCGCTCCTAGCGTAACGCCGTTGAGCAACGCATTAACAAATACTTTTTTTCGACCTAAAAGATGTACTAGCCAATCGGGCCATATGACTAAAATCAGCCACACAGTACACAACGCAACAAAAACCCATAATGCACTTATGAACCAACGTTGCGAAACCACACTTTGCTGATCTCCTGTCATATTACACTCCTTCAGCCTGAAGTGTGACCCGAGAGCTTAAGCTGAGTCTTTACCTCAGTGTCTGATCTAGCGTTTTGAAATCTCATAATTTTGTTTAAAGGTTTGATTTGAGAAGCTGTGTTTATTGAATTTTATTCAAATTGGATCTGACAAGACTTGTTAAAAATTGGTGCACTTAAAAAAATAATCGAAGCACTCATACTTTATTAAACCTTTAAATTCACATCGACCTAATGCATCAATATTGGTATTACTTTTAAGTTGATTAAAGGACCTAAGAGGCTGTAAATTGTCGATATTCACCAGGTGCCAAACCCACATGAGAAATAAAAAACCTTGAAAAGCTCGCCTGACTGGAGAAACCTAGGTTCTCAGATATAACACCTATAGTCTGGCTTGGGTTTACAATTTGCCTGAGCGATTCTTCAACGCGCAGGGTGTTAAGGTAAATATTTGGAGACAGGCCCGTATTATCTTTGAACAATTTAAAAAAGTGTGCTCTCGATAACCCCGACTCTGCGGCGATCTCCTCTATAACCATCGTGTTTCCGACCTTGTTCTTCATCGCTTCAATGGAGCGCCTTACTCGGTAGTCTGAGACGCGCCTTGGATTGGCCGTTATTGCTTCGCTCATGTCACTTCGCCGCACACTCTCATTAAAACTTTCACGCGTTAATTCGTAAATATATCCCTCAATTAAGTCCGAAGTGTCACCCATCATTAAAAGGTTGGCCAATCGATTAACGTAACCTTTTATTTTTTGTGTTCGGTAAAATAGATGCGTTCCAAAGCGCATACCTGGTCTGAACTCGGTTTCGCGCTGGGCAAACCAAATTGGTGAAACGTATAGAACCAAAAAAGTGCTTGGGTTTGTTAAGCTGCCAGGTTTAAAAGAGTGTTCATGCCATGGAGAGCATCCAACAACAGTTTCTTGGGTTAAAGGGCCCGCTACGCCTTCAACAGGCATCGCACTTTCTGGACCATCCAACAGAAATGTTAGGTGGGCTTCACGGTGAGCGTGTGAAACCATCGGTTCGCAAAATTTATAAATTGCTATTCGGCCAAATACACCGTGGTGAACGGCTAAAGCGCGTTCCATTTTGAGTGTCCTATAAGTTTTCCAAGCTAACACTAACGCAAAAGCTATTTTTTTTCTATTTTTTTTTTGATGGCTTTAAAAAAACGCCGGAGC
>MDSX01097730.1_pt1 | contig 18702 bp, 23 predicted proteins | sample 811141 | NCBI WGS metagenome assembly MDSX01 (sample SAMN05326642, study PRJNA326480) | marine metagenome | isolation source: seawater | place: Atlantic Ocean: South East | collected 2010 | reverse complement strand
CCACGTTGATAGGCTGGGTGTGGAAGTGCGGTAACGCATGTAGCTGACCAGTACTAATAGCTCAATTGGCTTGATTTATGCACTGAAAAAAATTTTATAAGTTTAGAAAATTATTATTTTAATCTTTTTTATTTTACTAAAAAATTTACAATTAATATATGAATTCAAAAATAATTTGGTTTACTGGGCTGTCTGGTTCAGGCAAAACTACATTATCAAACAAATTATTTAAATTATTAAAAAAAAAAAATAAGAAAGTAATCCAAATTGATGGTGATAAATTCAGAAAAAAACTAAACACAGACAATTCATTTACCAAAAAAGATATAGTAAATAATAATATTCAGATAATTAATTATTGTGAAAGTATAATTAAGAAATATGATTTTATACTGGTATCAGTTATATCGCCATTTTTAAAAACCAGAAAATTAGCAAGGAGCTTATTTAAAGATAATTATTACGAAATTTTTGTCCACTGTAAATTAAATACTTTAATTAAAAGAGATACCAAAGGTCTTTATAGAAAGGCAAAAAAAAAAATAATTATCAACTTAATTGGATATAAATCAAAAATTAAATATCAAAAATCTAACTATTCAAAAATAAAAATTAATACTGATCTAAATACTATAGCCAAATCTGTAAAAATAGTTTTAAAAAAAATATTGTAAATTATTTAAAAAATGAAAAGAAAAAAATTTAATTGGAAAAGAAAAACAGGATTATATTTAGGAAGATTCCAACCATTTCATGAAGGACACAAAAAAGTTTTTCAAAAAACTTTAAAAAAAAATTATCAAGTAGTTCTTCTTGTAATGGATAGTTTTGGAGTTGGAAAAAAAAATCCTATGACCTTTACTCAAGTAAAAAAAAGAATTAATTCACAATTAAGAAAATACAAAGGGATGTATATAATTATAAAAGTTCCAGTAATTTCTAGGTTTGTATTTGGAAGAAAAGTTGGCTATAAAATTGAAAGAGTTAAATTAAGTAAAAAACTTGAGAACATTTCTGCAACAAAAATAAGAAAAAAAATAAAATTTAATTAATTGATATAAATCAAAGTTATTTTAAGATAAATCCAAAATATTAATTATGTTAAAAAACAAAAATGCAATTATAGTAGGAGCTAGAACTGGTATAGGCTTAGAAACATTAAAACTATTTGCAGAACAAAATGCAAATATTTATGCATGCACAAGGGAGCCTAATAAAGAATTTGAATTGATTTGCCAGGAATTAAAAAAAAAATATAATTCAAATATCTCTTTAATTTTTTTTGATGTAAATGATGTATCTGAAAGCAAATCTAAAATAAATGGTTTGATTAGTAAAATAGATAAAATTGATATTTACGTAAATACAGTTGCTGAAATTGATTTTTCATTATTTGAAATGACCACTTTAAGTTTTGCAAAAAAAATTTTTGAAACAAATTTTTTTTCTAATATAAATTTAATGCAGTTGATAATTAAAAAAATGAAAAAAACAAAGAACGGATCAATAATAAATCTTTCTTCGTCTTCAAGCCTCGAAAATAATATTGGTTCATCAATTTATGCTTCATCAAAATCTGCTTTAGAAACAATCTCTAAAGTTATATCCAGAGAAGTTGGAAGATATAATATTAGAGTTAATGTTGTTCAACCAGGCTTAGTCGAAACTAAATCAATGAGAAAAAAACATACCGATGAGCTTATTAATCAATACATTTCTAAAATTAGTTTAAAAAACATTGCAAATACAAGAGATATAGCTAATTTAATTTTATTTTTAGCTTCAGATAATTCATCTCACATAACAGGCCAAGTTATTAAAATTAACGGGGGAATTTAAAAAACGGAGAAATAATAAATATAAGCAAATTAGATGGACGAAAAAATAATTACAAAAATAAAAAAATTTTCTTATAATTTAAGGAAAAATATATTAGATACAGCTTTAATAGCCGGTCACAGTAGCTCTCATTTTGGTGGAGCTTTATCTAGCGTTGATATAGTTTCTACTCTTTATTCACATATATTAAAACTAGATAAAAATAATCCTTTGTGGGAGGATAGAGATAGATTTATTTTAAGCAAAGGACATGCTTGTTTGGTACTTTACTCAGCTTTAGCTGAAATAGGATATTTTGAAAAAGAAGAATTAAAAACTTTTGAAAAATCTAATTCAGATTTTCCAGGCCACCCAGTAATTAATAAAAAATTAGGTATAGAGTTTTCCACAGGAAGTTTGGGTATGGGTTTATCTTTAGGAATTGGAGTTGCTATTTCTTCAAAAAAAAAATCAAAAAAATATAAATGTTATGTTCTTTTAGGCGATGGTGAATGTAATGAAGGGTCTGTCTGGGAAGCAGCAATGCTAGCAAATCATTTAAAAATAGATAATTTAACAGCAATTATTGACAATAACGGTTTTCAGCAAACAGGCTCAAATAAAGATATTTTGCAAACAAATTCTTTATCAAAAATTTGGTCTAGTTTTGGATGGGAAACAATAGATGTAGATGGTCATAATATTCCTGAATTACTTAATGCGTTTAATTTTCACTCAACTAAACCAAAAGTAATAATAGCTAAAACTATTAAAGGAAAAGGGTTTGGTTTTTCTGAAAATAATAATGAATGGCATCATAAAGTTTTAACAAAAAAACAATATGAAATAGGTTTGCAAGAATTAGAAAAAAATGAATTTTGATGAAAAAAAAATAAAAATGTATTCAACTATAGGTCCCAGAGCTTCTATAGGTTTATTCATGTTGGATTTGGTTAAAGAAAATAATGATCTTATGGTCTTAACCTCGGATGTTTCTACTTCGGCTGGTTTAGATAGATTTAGAAAAAGTTTTCCAGAAAATTATTTAGATGTTGGAATTGCAGAGCAAAACTTAATTAGCGTTGCAAGCGGTTTATCTAGCGAAGGTTTTAAAACTATTACTACCACTTTTGCGCCTTTCCAAACAATGAGATGTTGTGAACAAATTAAAGTGAATTCATCTTATATGCGTATTAAAAATTGCATGATTGGAATAGCTAGCGGCCTTGTATTAGGTAATTTAGGTTATACCCATTGTTGTATTGAAGATTTATCAATAATTAGATCTTTGCCAAATATTACGGTAATTTCTCCATCTGACTCGTTAGAAACACTTAAAGCAATTGAGGCATCAATAAAATATAACTCTTCTACATATATAAGAGTAACAGGAACTTCCAACAATCCTATTATATATAATAAAGATTACAATTTTCAGATAGGAAAGAATATTTTAATGTCAAATGGTAAAGATGTATGTATATTTGCAACTGGGGCAATTTTACAAGAAGCTTTGAATGCTGCAGAAATTTTAGATGAAGAACGAATATCTGTGAAGGTTGTAAATGTTCATACAATTAAACCAATAAATTCAAAAGAAATAATAGAAGAAGTAAAAAATATTAAATTAATATTTTCACTAGAGGAACACAATATTGTTGGAGGATTAGGATCTGCAATCTCAGAAGTTTTAACTGATAATGGATTAAATTCTAAACTAGTAAGATTGGGTATAAATGATAAATATGACAAGGGTGGAGAATACAAATATTTGAAAGAAAAAAATGGACTTACCTCAGACAAAATAGCTCTAAAGATAAAAGAGAGTCTATTAAAATTTTAAAAATAAGTTTCTAAAGTTTGTATATTTACAATATCTCTTTTTTCATTATTTAAAATTTTTGTTCTTCCATGCATAAATCTTTTATTGTTAATCATAACCAAATCTCCATTTTTCCAAATTATTTTTTCTGTGAGTTTCGAGCAAATATTTTTATAATCATCTCTAATAGTTTTTGGTATTTTTTTAAAATTTTCTATTCCAATATCTAATACTTGTGGATCTCTATTTAAAATAATTTGTAAATGGTTTACAAATGCAAGTTCATTAGTATTGTTCATCCTAACGACGCCATATCTTTTTTGTTTTAAGTATATTTCTTTATTATTTAGATCAATTTTGCAATCAAATACACCTGGACTATCAATTAGCCATTTTTTTAAATTTTTTTTTACTTTTTTTTTTTTAAGTCCAAAAGGAATTTTCAAATTATAAATTATTTGGTTGGATAAAAAAAATTCTTTAGTTTTAAGTTTCAACTTTTTATAAACCATTTTACCGTCACATATTGTAGTAAAACCACTTTTTTTTGGTGCCTTGTTACAGTAAAACCAAACCATCTCCGGCCAAGATGGCGAATAACTTGCCTCACTATGAAGTGGCATCTCAAGGTTACCCCCGTCAACAGTTTTAATATTTTTATTATTAAACTTGCTAAACCTACGATATGCATCATTTGCATATTTCTTTGTAAATTTATCAGTAAAAAATGTAAGTTTTTCTTTTTGAAATCTAAAATTTCTAAATAAAATAAACCCTTTTTCTTTAAAAATGCTAGATACTTTTTTGATGTCTAAATTAGACAAATTATTATTTTCTTTCGGAAAAATGATACATCCATGGCCAAAAATCTTGTCGGAAAATTTTTTAATTAACATAGAATTTTTTTTATAATCATCTATGATTTAATTAATACTTTGAGAATGTCAAAAAAAAAAATTTTAATAATTAGCCTTAAAAATAAGTTATTGCCAAAGTTTAGGGCATTTATTAAAAATTATTGGCAAAAAAATCATATTTTTTCTAAAAAAAATAATGTGCTTAAATGGTATTATTATTCAAAATCTCAAAAAAAATTTAATTTATATATTGCTAAGTATAATTCTAAAATTGTAGGTATTCAGGGTTTTATACCATTTAAAATATTTGATAATAAATTAAATGATAATGCTATTTTTTTAGCCTTTTGGAGAGTAATAAAAACAGATTTAATTGGATTGGGTTATTTAATTCATAAAAAAATAATTCAATCAAACAAACCGTCTTTTATTGGGGTGATAGGAATTAATGACGAATTATTAAATTTTCATAAATGGCAAGGTTTTACTGTTAGGGAAATGAATCACTATGTTTATATTTCTCCTTATAAAAAAAAGTTTAATATTTTAAATTTAAAAATTAATAAAATTAAAATTAAAATTAATGAAAAAAAAAAAAAATACAAAATTATAAAATTAAATAAATTAAAACTTTTTAATAAAATAAATAATAAAATATTTAAATTTCAAACTCCACTCAAATCAAAAAAATATCTAATTTATAGGTATATGAAAAATCCATTTTATAAATATGAAATTTTTTTGATTTCTTTCAGCAATAAAGAACAATCAGTTTTAGTAACAAGGAAAATTATAGCAAAAAAAACTTCAACAATAAAAATTATTGATTACATTGGTAGTAATTCTAATTTTAAAAGATTAGACTTTTTCATGTCTTTAGTATTAAAAAAAAATAAATCAGAATTTATAGATATTTATTCTTTTGGTATTCCAAAAAAAAATTTAACTGCAGCAGGATTTAAACAAGTTAAACTAAATAGTGAAATTGTTGTACCAAATCATTTTGAGCCTTTAGAAAATAAAAACATCAAAATAAATTGTGCATATAAAGTATTAAATGGAAAAAATAATGTTCGAATATTTAGAGGTGATGGAGATGGCGATAGACCAAGTAAAATTTAAATATTTATTTTGTATTTCATCAAGATATCTTTGCCCTTTTTATAGGAACTAAAGTCTACTATATCATCAGTGTCTATTGATATGCCAAAAATATTTTCAAGCTCTGACATTAAGGTCATATGTCCTATTGAGTCCCATTCTGCTATTGATTGATACTCTAATTTTTCCAATTCTGTGGAATTATTTAAAGATAAAGAGTCAATAAATGCTTTTTTGTATTTTTCTATATTGCTCATATTAGTATTGCTGTTTATATAATATTTAGCAATAATCAAATAAAAATTAAATAAACTATATATCGAAAAAATAACTTAAAATGAAAGTATTGCTTATAGAATTTATTTGGCAAGTAGAAAAAATAATTCGCGAAGATACAATTAATAAATACGATTTGATTATTTCATTAGATCCTGAATCAAGTTATTTCCTAGAAAAAAATTCAATAAAATTTTTAGAGACAGATCAGATTTTTGAAGATCAAAATATACTAAAAAATTATGAACAATTATCATTAAATTCTATAGAAATATGTTCATTAATTGACCAGGAATTGGCGAAAATTGATGATAATTTCAAAAAATTTAATTGGAACATTTTTAATGATTTTCATTATTGTATTAAAATTACATATGATCAGTTAATTTACTATTCTGAAGTATTTTCAAAATTATTAGATAAATATAACGTAAAAAATATAACTATATCTGAAAATTCAATTCTATCTTTTGAAAATAAATTACTGTCGCCTGAAATTAGTATTTTGGAAATATTATTTAAAACACTAGATTTAGATAAAAAAAAATTGAAACTTTCTATAATGAGATCAAAAAATTTTAATAGTGCTAAATATAATAAAAATTTTATCAAAGATAACTTATTGAACGCAATTAATTATTTAAAATATTATTCCCAGTTGATGATTAAAAATCCAAAATACTTATCAATTAGATGTTTTGAAATAGATTATTTTAATAAAACATATCCAAAATTTGAAAAAAATATATTAAATTACAAACAAAATAAATGTTTAATAAGAAAATATTATAATATAGAAAAATTAATAAAAAATTTGTCTAAAAATGAAAAATTTAAAAATTTATTAAAAAATAAAAATTTTGATTTTAGTGAGGTATTTGAAAAACTAATAATAGAAATTACTAATAGTTTTTATTTCATTGTAAAAGAATATAAGAATAATATAAATTTTTTTATTAAAAAAAAACCAAAAGCATTTATATTTGGAACCAGTAGTCCATTTTATTTACCAAATATTTATTTTAGAAAAGTAGCAAAAGATTTAAATATACCACAAGCAGTATGGGTCCATGGTGGAAACGGAGGAACCAAATCATTATCAGGCAATGATGTTTTAGACTTCAGATTTTATAAAAATCATATTTTTTATGGCGAACATTTATGTGATTATATGAATAATTTAAAATACGGAATAAATAGATATAAAAAATTTTTATGGAATAAAAATTATAATTTTTTTAAAGTCGGATCTCCAAAAATGGATTATGCATTTAACAACTTTAAAAAAATTAAAAGTTTAAATAAAAAAAAAACAATTACTTTTTTAACTGGTAGTTTAAAAAAAAGAAATCATTACTATTTCGGCAATCTTAGAGATGATGTAAAACATTCATTCTGGAGACTCAATATTAAAATTTTTAATATATTGGCAAAATATCAGGAGAAATATAATATAATAATTAAAGATTATCCCGATGGTCAAAAAAGAATATGGAAAGACTTAATAATTGATACAAAAAGTCATAATATAAAATATATTAGTAATGAATATAATGTTGCAGAAATAGTAAATAATTCAGATTTAATAGTTTTACCGTGGTTTAGTACAACTTTTTTTGAATCTTTATATTCAAATTCAGATGTATTTATTTTAGAAAAAGAACTTATAGAAGAATTCAAAGATAAAAAGTTCACTAATGAAATATATATTCATGATGATGAAAACGTATTTTTAAGTGAATTAGATAATTACATGTCTAAGGGAATTTTTAATCAGAAGAAAAAAGATTACTGCAGAGAATATTTTTTAAATTATAGCATGTTTAATAAAAGGGACGTAAATTTAAATAAAGTTCTAAATGATCTGGGTTAACTAAGAAGTAAATAAAACTAACTTAATTTCACAAGTTATCCAAAATAACACTATATTTAGTAAATTTTTGGTTTTATACACTAAAAATAAAATAATTTCATTGTAAGTTCAATATTTGAACATAATAATGTTCAAATATTGAACATATGAAAAATAACCAAGATCATTTTGAAGTTTTAAGAAAAATTGGGTCACATCCCAATGCATCACAAAGAGAATTGGCCAAAGTTCTGGGAATCAGTCTAGGTAAATTAAATTATTGTTTGAATGCATTAAAACAAAAAGGACTAATTAAAATTGATAATTTTAAATCTCAAAAAAATAAATTGAGGTACCTTTATATTTTAACACCAAAAGGAATAAGTGAAAAAACTAAACTTACTATTAATTTTATGAAAAAAAAAATGAAAGAATATGATGAATTAAAAAACGAACTAGAAAAAAAAAATGTGGATAGTAATTAAATTTGATAAAAAAAAATTTTTTTCAATGCAGAATGATCTAAAAGATAAGATTGGAGAAAGTGTAATATTTTATACACCTAAAATAAAACTTCAGTACGTAAAAAAAAATAAAATATTTAATAAAGTAAAGTTTATTCTTAACGATTATATGTTTTGTTATCATAAAAATTTTGAAGATAAAAATTTCTTAGAAATTTTAAAATATACAAAAGGCGTCAAATATTTAATTCCCAATTACAAAGAAACTCAAAAAGAAATTTATAATTTTATAACTAAGTGCAAAAGCACAGAAGATAAAAATGGTTATATAACATCAAAATTCTTTGATTTTTTATATGATTTTAAAAATAAAAGATTTAGATTTCAATCAGGACCTTTTACTAATTTAATATTTAAAATTATTGAGGCTCAAAAAGATAATTTACTTATCTTGATTGGAAACTACAAAACAACAGTTAGAAATAATAAATATTTATTTGAAACTGTTTAAATTTATATATGAAAATTGTAAAATTACTATTTTACAAAGTGCGGAGCTATGTCTAAATTGAAAAAAATGTCTAAAAAAAATATACTAATTATTGGATCAAGTTCAGCAATTTTAAGATCATTTATGTCAGATATATCAAATGATAAAAAATATAATATATCTGCTTCTTATAGTAAGAAAAAAGAAAATCATAAAAACATTAAATATTTTAAACTAAATTTAAATTGGACAGATACTAAAATAATTTCGCAGCTAAAAAAAAAAAAAAATAAAAGCAGATATAATTATTAATTCTGTCGGTGGATCATTTGGAATTAGAGAATATGAATTTGATATGTCAAAATGGGACAAGATTTTGAAATTGAATATTTTAAAGCATATTTTAATTAATAACTATTTTTTAAAATCTATGATAAAAAAAAAATTCGGAAGATTTATCCTTTTTTCATCTTCAGCTGTAGAAGATACAAATGCTCCAATATTATATTCTGTTTCCAAAGCATTGCTTGAAAATTATATTCAAAAAAGTGCTAGAATTTTTGGAAAAAAAAACATTTTTTTTAATTGCATTAAAACAAGCATTGTAATTGATAAAACTAATAACTGGTACAAAGCATCTCTTAGCAAACCACATAAAGTTAAAAAGTTTGTTAATGATTATATTTCAGTAAAAAAAGCTGGAAGTTCTGCTGATTTTAAAGAATTTATAAAGCTATTAATCTCCGATGAAAATGAATTTATAAATGGTTCAATTTTAAAAATAGACGGAGCAACAAAATTCATAAATTAAAAAATGGCTAGATGTTTGGTTACTGGTGGTGCTGGCTTTATAGGTAGTCATTTGGTTGATAGACTTGTTAAAGAAAAAAAAAACAGTAATAGTTTTGGATAATTTAGCTACAGGAAATATTAAAAATTTATCAAATGTTAAAAATAAAATTAAATTTATAAATATAGATATTTCAAAATATTCAAAAAAATTTGAAAAACTATTTAAAAATGTTGACTTAGTTTATCACCTTGCTGCACTTGCAGATATTGTGCCTAGTATAAATGATCCAAAAAAATATTTTGATACAAATGTTAATGGCACAATGAATGTATTAAACGCAGCAAATAAAAATAAAGTTAAAAAATTAATTTATGCTGCCTCATCAAGTTGTTATGGAATTCCAAAACGATACCCAATTAGCGAAGAAGCACCAATTAATGCAAAATATCCATATGCATTAACAAAATATCTGGCAGAAGAACTAATACTTCATTGGGGAGAAGTGTATAAAATGAAAAATATTTCTTTAAGATTTTTTAATACATATGGCCCAAGATCAAGAACCTCGGGTGTTTACGGAGCTGTTTTTGGAGTTTTTTTAGCGCAAAGAATCAATAATAAACCTTTAACTATCGTTGGTGACGGAAATCAGACAAGGGATTTTTTATTTGTAAAAGATTTAGTTGAAGCGATTATATTGGTTTCAAAAAAAATTAATGAAACAGATATATTTAACGTAGCAAGCGGAAAAGAAACAAAAGTAAACAAAATTGCTAATATTATTGGAGGTCCTAAAATATTTATACCTGAAAGACCAGGTGAGCCTAAAAGACTAAAAGCAGATATTACAAAAATAAAAAAAAAAGTGGGCTGGAAACCAAAAATTGATATTAATAAGGGCGTGAAAATAATGCTTGCAAATATTAAAGATTGGTCAGATGCACCCGTATGGACAAAAAATAAAATAAAAAAAGAAACAAAAAATTGGTTTAAATATTTAAAATAATTTTATGAATAATAACCAACTATATAAAAAAGGATTTATTAAAAAAAAAATTGAAAATAATAATTTAAAAAAAATTAACTTAATAAGAAAAAAAATCGAATTGTATTCAAAAAAAAAGCTTAAAATAAAAAAAAATTTTTCATTATCAAAAATACATAATCTATTTAATCAAAATGATTTTAATAACTTTAGATTAGATTTAATTAAAATGATGAATAACATACCAAATTTGAATAAAACTTTATTTAATATATTTAAAAAAGATCTTTTAGATATTTTTGGATCAGATATTTCAGGCCAAAAAAATATTAATTTAGCCATACAAAGACCAAATGATCTTGATAGACCTCAGTTACATAGAGATTCTCCGCCTGGATCAAGATACGAAATAGTTCTTTGGGTTCCTTTAGTTGATTGTATTAATAGTATGAATATGATTTTTTTCCCTATAGAGAACATAAAATTTGTTAAAAATAGTCTTTTAAAAAAAAACCTGAATCAGATAAAAATTGCTGAAAATTATGGGCATAAGATAAAAAATGTAAAATACGGGGAATATTTAATATTTTTGTCTAAAGTTTACCACTATATACCAATAAATTTAGAGAAAAATACAAGATGGTCTTTAAATTTTAGATACAAAAATACATTTACACCTTATGGTAAAAAAGGATATTTAGATTACTTTGAACCAATAAATTATTCAAAAATCACTGATGCAGCGATAAAAAATGATGAATAATATTAAATTTCTGGCCTTCTTAGATAATGCTCTTTTAGATTTTCTGCCTCAAAAGTCACAATATGAGCTTTTGGCTAACTACTTAAAAAACAAGGGGCTATCATTGTCTTTTTATTCTGTAGAAACAGAAAAAACTTATTTGAAGTCAGATAATTTGATAAAAAAAATAAATGAAAAGCCAAAAGTTAAAGGCTTTATCTTTTTTTCAATTTTACAAATTTCATATATTGAGAATAATAATATCAATGTAATTAACAAATTGTTAAAAAAAAATTATGAAATAATTTTTTTTAGAGAAAACATGCATCTAAAAAAAAATAGCGATCTAAAAAAAAATATTAAAAAAATAAAATTATTTAGAGATAATAGCTTACACCTAATAAAAAAACTAGAAAATTTAATATAAAATGCAAAAACTAATTAATGAAAACAACTTATATAGGATTAAAAAACAATTTAAGAATAAAAAAATTGTATTATGTCATGGTGCTTTCGATTTATTGCATATTGGACATATAAAACATTTTCAGGAAGCCAAGAGTTACGGAGATATTTTAATTTGCTCAGTGACCTCTGATAAATTTATTAATAAAGGACCAAACAGGCCAGTATTTAATATTCAGCAAAGATTATCCTTTCTTAATTCAATAAGTTTAATAAATTATTTAATTATAAGTAATTCTGAATCATCTTTAGATATATTAAAAAAAATTAAACCAAATTTTTACTGTAAAGGACCTGATTATAAAATTAAAAAAAAAGATATTACTAAAAAAATTTATAAAGAAACTAATTATGTTAGGTCTTATGGAGGAAAAATAATTTTTACCAAAGATATTACCTTTAGCTCTAGTACAATTTTAAATAATAATATTATTTTTAATAGCAAAAAAAATATTTCGATAATTGATAAAATCAAAAATAATTTTGATATTGATAAGATAAAAACTGAGTTTGAAAAGTTAAAAAAACTAAAAGTTCTTATAATTGGAGAAACTATAATTGATCAGTATTCATTTTGTGAAGCTATTGGAAAATCTGGAAAAGAACCCATTCTCGTCTTTAGAGATTTATATAAAAAACAATACACAGGAGGAGTGATTGCAATAGCAAAACATTTATCAGAGTTTGTGAAGAAAATTGATCTTATTAGCTATTTAGGCTTTAATGATGAATACAAAAACTTTATAAAAAAAAATATTACAAAAAATATTAACCCTTATTTTTTAAAAAAAAAGAATTCGCCTACAATAGTTAAGAAACGTATCATTGATTATACATCTAATAATAAAATAATTGGGTTATATAATTTAAATGATGAAGCTCTAGACGATGAAGACGAAAAAAAATTAGCTACAAAAATCAATAAGATTATAAAAAAATATGATATTGTTATTGTTTCTGATTATGGTCATGGATTTATTTCAAAAAAAAATGCTGAGTTAATATGTAAAAAAGCAAAATTTTCTTCTCTAAACGCCCAGATTAATGCCGCAAATATTGGTTACCAAACAATGAAAAACTATTCTTCTTTAGACTGCGTAATTATCAATGAAAATGAACTAAGACATGAAATGAGAGATAGAAGTACCAATTTATCAAAATTAATGAAGTCACTTTCCAGCAGACAATTGATTGATAATTTAATTGTAACCAGGGGTCAGTCAGGTTCAATTATGTTTAATAAAAAAGAAAATAAATTCTATCAATGCGATGCATTTGCTACAAAGGTAATAGATAAAGTTGGAGCTGGAGATACAATGCTATCTTTAATTTCAATAATGTTAAGAGCAAATATTAACAAAAATTTAGCTTTATTTTCAGCTTCTTTAGCGGCTGCTAATAGTGTAGAGAGCCAAGGAAATAGTGAAAGTATAAAAAAAATAAATATCTTAAAATCAATAGAGCATTTATTAAAATAGGAAATTAATGAATAATATCTTGGTTACCGGGGGCGCTGGATATGTTGGCTCCGCTTTAGTGCCTGAATTGTTGAAATTTTGTAAGGTTACAGTTCTAGACTTAATGATTTATGGAAATAATTTACCAAAAAATAATAGAAATTTAAATATTGTTAAGGGCGACATAAGAGATAAAAAAAAACTAAAAAAATTAACTGCAGGCATTGATTGTGTAATACATTTAGCATGTATTTCAAATGATCCAAGTTTTGAATTAAATCCTAGATTGGGAAAATCAATCAACTATTTAGCCTTTGAGCCTCTAGTAAAAATTTCAAAAAAAAATGGAGTAAAAAGATTTATTTATGCATCATCTTCAAGTGTTTACGGTATCAAAAAATCAAAAAATGTTAATGAAAAAATGAAATTAAAACCATTAACAGATTACTCAAAGTTTAAAGCTGATTGTGAAAAAATATTATTTAAAAATTCTAGTAAAGATTTTACAACAACTGTTATAAGACCAGCTACAGTTTGTGGTTTTGCTCCAAGACAAAGGTTTGATCTTGTAGTAAATATATTAACTAATTTAGCATACAACAAAAGAAAGATAACAGTTTTGGGCGGTAGTCAACTAAGACCAAATATCCACATAGCTGATATGGTAAGAGGTTATATATGTTTATTAAAAGCGGATAAAAAATTAGTACAAAAACAAATTTTTAATGTTGGATATCAAAATCAATCAGTAAGCAAAATTGCCCAAATAGTAAAAAAAATAATTGGTAGAGATGTAAGTATAAATATTGAGAAGTCTAATGATAACAGATCATATCATATATCATCAAAAAAAATTAAAAATATTTTAAGTTTTGAGTCAAAAAATACAATTGAAGATGCAGTTAAGGATTTAAAGAAGGCATTTATTAAAAAAAAATTTAAAAATTCTCTTAGTGATCAAATGTATTTTAATATAAAAAGGATGCAAAATATTAAATTAAGATAATCCAAATGAATTTGAATAAATTAAAACATAAAGCGGCAATGCTTAGAATTGATACTTTTAATGAGTTTTTAAGAAAAAAAGAAGCTCATCTTGGAGGGAGTTTTTCTATTATAGAAACCATTGTTGTTTTATATAATAATATATTAAAAAAAGATGATAAGTTCATTTTAAGTAAGGCGCATGCTTCTTTTCCCCTGTGTATAATATTAAGACAAAAGGGATTAAACACAAAAATTAAGACACATCTTGAATTAGACGAAAAAAATGGAATTTATTGCACAACAGGAAGTCTAGGTCATGGATTACCAATTTCGACTGGAATGGCTTTTGCAAGAAAATTACAAAAAAAGAAGGGTAGAATTTTTGTAATGGTAAGTGATGGAGAGTGTCAAGAGGGTACTACCTGGGAAAGTTTACTAATAGCCTCTAAACACAAGTTAGACAACTTATTTTTGATTATAGACTATAATAAAATACAAGCATTATCGAAACTAAAAGATGCCTTGCCATTATTTAATTTAGAAAAAAAAATTAAATCTTTCAATTGGAATTGTATAAATGTAAAAAATGGCCACTCATTTCCTCAGATTATCAAGGCATTAAAAACAAAAAAAAATAATAATAAACCTACTGCAATTATAATTAATACCGTTAAAGGAAAAGGAATTAAAAAGTTTGAAAATGATCCAGTGTGGCATGCCAGAAAATTACAGGGAAAAGAAATATTGATTGGAAAAAAAAGCCTAGGGATAAAATGAGAAGAAAATTTGGAAAAATTATAAATGAATTAGCAAAAAAAGATAAAAAGATAGTCTTATTGGTAGGTGATATTGGTTATGGAATATTTGATGATTTTAGGAGAGACAATCCAAAAAGATTCTTTAATTTAGGAATTTGTGAGCAAAGCATAATTAGTTTTGCTTCTGGTCTATCTTTAGAAGGTTTTAAACCTTGGGTTTATACAATAACACCATTTTTAATTGAAAGGCCCTTCGAACAAATTAAATTGGACATTGACCAACAAAAGGCAAATGTAAAACTTATTGGATTTGCAGATTATCCAACTCTTGGACCTAGTCATTCAGAATTAAATGGTATTAAACTAATGAAACTTTTTAAAAATATAAGAAGCTACTTTCCAAAAAATAGCACAGAAACTGAAAAAATAACCAAAAAAATCAGTAAAATTACAGGTCCTTGTTTTGTAAGTCTTAAAAGTGATAAACAAATTGGAAAAAATTGGTAAATTATGACAAATTTTTTATCAAAAGAAGAAATAAGAATTTCAAATAAATTCGAAAAAAATGGATTTGTTATAGCAAATGTAGAGAACGATATATTATTAAAAAATATAAGACAGCTATTTATTAAATCATTAAAAAAAAGAATTAAATTAGATTTTTCAAAAAATCATGATGGTGAAATATTAAATAATATTCACAAAAAAATAAAATCAAAAAATCTCAATTCCTTAAGACTAAATATTATAAATGATGTAAATAAAGAAAAAAGTTTAAGAAAAAATTATTATAAATTATCAAAAAAATATCTAGACATTTTGTTGGGAAATGAAATTTCTATGCAACTTAGAATTAATCTAAGTATTCAATTGCCAAAAGATAAAAGTTCTCTTCTCCCACTTCATTCTGATGTTTGGTCGGGTGACTCTCCTTATGAAACGGTAGTTTGGATACCTCTTGTTGACTGTTATAATACTAAATCAATGTATATATTACCTCCATCAAAATTTGAAAATTTAAAAAAACATTTAATAACAAAAAAAAAACAATCTTCAGTAAATGAAATTTATAACAAAATAAAAAAAGACTTAGTTTGGATAAATATTAAATTTGGCCAAATACTTTTTTTTAATCAATGTTTGCCGCATGGAAATATAGTTAATAGAGAGAATGAAACTAGATGGTCTTTAAATTGCAGATTCAAATCTATTTTTTCTCCATATAAAGATAAGAAAATAGGAGAATTTTTTGAACCAATAACTATGCGGAAAATTTCACAACTTGGAAACAAATACAAATACCCAAAATTTTAATGAAAAATATTAGAGGATACAACTTTAGTAGACCATTCATGGGAGAAAGAGTTCCCCAGCACATACAAAATATAGTTATTAAAGACTATTGTATAAAAAATAATTTAAATTTTCTTTTGAGTGTTACAGAATATTCTGTTCCAAATTCTTATTTTATTTTAAATGATTTACTTAAAAATATTTCAAATATGTTTGGAATTGTAGCTTACAGTTTATTTCAAATGCCTGAAAATGATTTAGAGAGGAAAAAATTTTTTAATAAAATTTTAAAAAAAAGAAAAAAAATTTTTTTCGCTTGTGAAAATCTTAAGTTGCAAAATAAAGCTGATATTGAAACATTGGAAAATATATGGCTTGTTAAAAAAATTACTTTAAAAAAATAATATTATGGAAAAAAAACTAATATCCAATCTTCATAATTCAACAAAAAGACATTATCTAAAAAGAATGATAGATGAAAAAGTTAAGTGTATGAAGATAGCAAAAAAATATTCAATTGATTATTGGGATGGGGATAGAAGATATGGTTATGGTGGATACAAATATATTTCAGGAAGATGGAAGAATGTTGCTAAAAAATTAATTAAAGATTATAAATTAAAAAAAGGGTCCAAAGTTTTAGATGTTGGTTGTGGTAAGAGCTATCTTTTATATGAAATGTTATTAATTGAGCCAGAGCTTAAAATTTTCGGTATTGATATTTCAAATCATGCATTAAAAAATTCAATTAAGACAAAAAATTTGAATTTATCGAAAAAAGATGCAAGAAAAAAATTACCTTATGCAGACAAGCAATTTGATTTAGTTATTTCTTTAGCAACTCTTCATAATTTTCAATTATTTGATCTAGTAAGAGCAATTAAAGAAATTGAAAGAGTTGGAAAGAAGAAGTTTATAATGGTTGAAAGTTATAAAACAAACTTAGAACTATTTAATTTACAATGCTGGGCATTGACATGCGAAACTTTCTTTAGCAAAAAAGAATGGATCTATCTTTTTGATGAACTAAAATATAAAGGTGATTACGAATTTATTTATTTTAAATAATGAAAATTAAAAAAGAAAGTAATGAAGTAGAATATAATCAAAATGAACTTTTTATTATTGACAAAAATTGGATAAAGAGAATCAAAAAAAAAGCTATTAATAACATTAGTAAAAAATTTAGAACATGTATTCATTATTCAAAAAAAGATTTAGTCCAAGAGATGCTTATTGTTCATACAAAAGATACAATAGTTAAAGCTCATAAACATAAAAAAAAGAATGAATCAATGCTGGTTCTTGAGGGAATAGCTTTAGTAAAAGTTTATGATAATAAAGGTAATATTAAAAAAATATTCAAAATAGGGGATTATACAACAAAATATCCTTTTTTTTATAAAATGAAAAAAAATACTTATCATTCATTTCAATTTCTTACTAAGTTTTTTATTTTTAAAGAGACAACCCAAGGACCATTTAATAAAAATGAAACTATTTTTGCCAAGTGGGATACTTAAAATTTAATAAATCAAAATATGCAAAAAATTTTTAAGACTAGATATAAGTGTAGAATATGCTTATCAAAAAATATTAAAGAGGCTATTAATTTTGGAAATACCATAATTGCTGAAAAATATTTAAAAGATAGAAAAAATACTAAAAGCCTAAGTGCACCCATGAGAATTTTTTATTGTAAAAACTGCTCTCATGTTCAGATGGCAAATGTAGTTGATCCAAATTATTTATGGAATGATTTTACTTTTAAAACCAAAAATAATTTTAAATTAGTTAATCATTTTAAAAGAACAGCAAAAAAAATATTAAATACAGTAATTACAAAACCTGAGGATTGTGAAGTTTTAGATATAGGGAGTAATGATGGTTCATTGCTAAAAGCCTTCAAAACATTAAAGGTAAAAAATGTTTTAGGTATAGATCCTGCCAAAAATATCGTAGACGAGGCTAATAAAAATGGAATTAGAACAATACTTGGTTATTTTGATAAAAATAATTTAGAAAAAATTACCAAATATTATAAAAAACCAAATATTATTACTGCATTTAATGCATTTGCTCATAGTGATAATATTAGGGATATTACTCATTGCATATCTAAAATTTTAAGAGATGATGGAGTTTTTGTTTTTGAAGCATCATATTTACTAGATGTATTTAAAAAAAGATTAATAGGAACTTTTTTTCATGAACATTTAGATTATCATAAAGTCTATTCATTAAAAAAATTATTTAAGATTTTTAATCTTGAATTATTTAAAGTTGAAAGAAATACAGGCCAAGGTGGTTCTATTGTTGGATATGTTAGAAAGAGAAAAATAAAATTAAAGGTCCACGTAAGTGTTAACAAATTAGAAAAGTTAGAAAAAAAAGAAAAATTGAATCAATTTTCTTCTTTAAAAAAATTAGAGAAAGAATTTTTAAATCAAAAAAACACAATTAATAAAATTTTAAAAGAAATAAATAAAAAAAATAAAATTGTTTTTGGATATGGATCTTCTAGATCTAGTGCAACATTTTT
>MDSX01062868.1_pt1 | contig 18722 bp, 17 predicted proteins | sample 811141 | NCBI WGS metagenome assembly MDSX01 (sample SAMN05326642, study PRJNA326480) | marine metagenome | isolation source: seawater | place: Atlantic Ocean: South East | collected 2010 | reverse complement strand
TCCCAATCGGTGAGCCGATGAGCAGAGTGAGGACAGACCCCTTGGTAGCAGCCTTGACCCATCCAACACGTCAGACTGCATACCAGACACTTTCACAACAGGATGAAATGAGTACCGTTCAACTGCAAGAGGCTCTCGGTGTTGATCGTTACAATCTCTATCACCACCTCAAGCGATTGGTCAAAGTCGGTCTCATCGAGAATCATCGCGATGTTGGCCGAGCCCGTTGGTGGAGGGTTGTCAAGCACGTTCCACTTCCATCCATGGGGAACACTCCGGTAACAACTTCTGGTTCTCCGTTTGATGAGTTGTCCAAACTCACGCATGTCCATTCCATTGATCTCATCGATTCCCGTGGACAGGTCGGAGCAAAGCAACTTGTGCAGAAGCTTGCCCAAGAATACAACATTCCACTGGATTTACCTTGGAATTTCCTCCCTGGAAAAATCATACTGGTTGGGACGAAAAAGAACGATGAGTAATCGAAGAATCCACTTCTGGTAGGCGAACAATCCAAAATCAAAGAGGAGATGGGCCAACATGGACGAAGAACTTACGGTCGAGTCGAGAGTTGCTCCTCCTCCTCTGACGTGTCCAAAATGCAGTGGCCTGCTCCCATCCGCCCTTGGCGAAGTACAATGCGAATTGTGTCAGGCAAACGTCCGAGTCGAGCACGAACCAACCCGAAAGAAGTGGCTGAACGAACGCATTTCTTGTCCAACCTGTTCGAAGGTTCTTATCGCTGGCGTCGATCAACGTCCAGCGGAATTGCGCTGTGGTGGCTGTGATTCACAATTCACCCTCACTGCAAAGATCATTCGTGTGGAAATCGAATGCCCCTCTTGCAAACGGAAATTGCGAATGAGACAACGACCGGGTCAGAGGACAATCGATTGTCCTGCTTGCGATTCCGCGTTCAAGGTGAGTTTCTGAGTTGTTCCCATGAAATCAACATTCAGACTCACTGGGCTGGCTGATTACATCACATTGGGAAATGCGATGTTCGGGACAGCTTCGATCATGTTTCTCATCCTCGCAGTCGAGGACATGAGCACTCCTTACGGAATCGGATTGAAATCGAAATACATCTGGGCATCAATGCTCTGCATTTTCCTTTCAGCAATAGGTGATATTATCGATGGGCCAATCGCTCGTCGATACTCAAAGCGAAAACTGCTCGGAGGCTCTCTTGACATTATGTCCGACTGCCTTTCCTTCTGTGTCGCTCCAGCATTGATGATGTTCATCATGTTTGGACGCTGGGGTGAAGCGGCACCGCTGTGGACTCTATCACTGGCCATTGCAGGTTGTTGGGTCATCGGTACTGGGATGCTACGTCTTGCTCGATTTCAATACGAAGACGGGAGTGGTTTGCCTTACTTCCATGGGCTTTCGTCACCAGGAAATGCCCTCCTGTTGATGAGTGTGGCCGGATTTATCTGGCTGCAGCCAATCCTCAATTTCGGACCTCCATTGGATGACCTACGATTCTGTGTCGAAGGAATTGGAGATCAGGCAGACTGCGCTGCAACACCAGGGCTTGACATGCTGATTCTCCCCATCATGTTCTTGTCAGGTGGCTTGATGATTGGTGAGCGCAGGTTGTCAAAACTGAAGCACGGTCTTGACCTAAAACTCTCGATATTGCAAATGATTTGTTTGCTTACAGCCATCCTTTACGCAATGATCAGTACAGGTGTGTCCGATAACCAACTCGACGTTGGATCTGAACTTGCCCCTGCTGGTTGGTTGTTCCTAGCATCCGGACTTTTTGCGGTGTATTATTTGGTCAAACCTCAACCTCCAGCGTACAAGCCGGAAGATGCTGCTGAAGAGTGACACGCGAACGAATTGTTGCCCCCAAAACAGGCGTTTCATTCATGACCAGCGTCGCGCACCTTATGTAGGAAGAAAGGTCGATACACATCCGGATGGGATGTTATGAGTGTTAGCGAGAGCAGGCAGGATGATGCTTTGGATGCTGCTCGAAAGAAGCGGGCCAACGCAGACCGTCTGAGCCTTGCTGCGTTGCGCAGTCAGTTTACGTCATCTCCAGCCGTCTCGACCGACCAGGCGCTTCTGACCAGTGCTCGTTTCCGTGAAGAAGAGCGCATGAGAGCCGACATTCGACGCGAACGTCGTCTTCGTCAACAAGCGATTACAGAACGCGTTTCAGCGATGCAAGATGCCATCGCAAACGATCTTGCTGTACAACACGAACTTACTCTTGATGCGTTGGAAAAAGAGATGCGAGATGAAATGGAAGTCGAACTTGCTGAGATGGAACGTTCATCCTTAGCATCAGAAGAAACACGAATGCGTGAACAACTCGATCTCCGACTGAGTCGGGAAATCTCCAATCTCCAAAATCAACTCGAACACGAGCATGATCGTCGCCTTGAAGAACACAAGGAGGGCATCAAACAATCCATTGAAGTTCAACTTCAAGATGAGCATCGTCGACGGCTTGCATTGCAAAAAGAGCGACTTGCACTCGAATACAATCAACGTCTTCAACAGAAGATTCGCGAACTTGAGGCCGATATTGAACAGGAAATGGAAGCACGGTTTGTCGAAATGGAAAACAAGGAAATCGAAATCCTTGAGGAAGGTCACAACGCACGGCTTGCAGAACGTGAGGAACAACTTCGACGTGGTATTCGAACTCGACTTGAGCAACAACTTCGCAATCGCCTCCAACACCGTGAAGCTCGACTACGTGCAGAATACGATCGTCGCAGTCTCCGTCTTGAGGAAGACATTGCACAACAGTTGCAACAAGAACTTGAAGCTCAACTTCGTCAAGAGACGGATGATCTTGAAGAGCGTATGCGAGAAGACGTCGAATTGGCAATTGCTCGTCGTCGCGACGAACTCCGTGTCGAGATTCAGAAACAAATCGAAGCGTCTCACTACGAACGCTTGAGTGAGCGAAAAGGCCGACTTAAGGAAAAGTACGATATCACCTTCTCCAAGGCGGTTGATGACATTTCCAAGGTACTCAAGACCGAACTTGAAACCGAATTGGCTCGTCGTTCCGATGAAGAATTCACCTCCTACCGAAGTACACGTGAGGCTGAGATTCAAAATCGTCTTGCCCGTTTCAGATTTGAGCGAGAGACTGAACTCCGTGGACAACTTGAGGAGCAATACGAAGCAAAGCGAACCGACTGGGCAGAACGTCTTGAGATTGAATTCCAATCTCGTGAAACCGCTGCTCGAAAGGCGATTATGGCCGAATTGGATGCTCAACTTCGCAATGAACGTCTCACCTTCGAGACCGATCTTGACCTTCTCAAGGAAGAGACTGCGCTCGAATTGGAAGTTGATATGGAAGAGCGTCTTGCAGCCTTCCGAACTCGAAAACAAGAGGAAATTGCTGTACAACTCGAACGTCAACTCGACAAGCGCGAAGAAATCATGCGCAACAAGGCTCTCATTGATGTCCGTAAGCGTGAAGCTTCCATTCGGGCTGAGATTGAAGCGCAACTTGGTCTCAAGCGTGCTGAAGTTCGTGACCGTCTGAACAGTCTTGCTGAGAAGATGGATTCCTTCCGTGAGATGGCAGAAACCAAGATGCGTGATGCAATCACATCACAGATTCAAGGAGAGATTGACAGTTCAGAAGCTGAATTGCAGAGCCGAGAACAAGAATTCGCAGACCTTCAACAGACCGATACACGTGCAGAAAAGCGACAGAAATGGATGCAATCCATCTCCGGTCAGGCTCCAGCATCGATGCCGATGGGCCAAGACCCAGCGACGCTCGGTGCTCGTGCACCAGCCATGAGCGGTATGACTCGAACGTTGGGTACTGCTGAGAGCCAAGGAATCGGATTGGGCGGCATGCGTGCTCCAATGGGTGGTGCAAAACCACTCGGACAAGCTCCAACACTTCGTCCAGTGAAAGCACCAATTGGCTCGGCACAACCTGCAGCAGGCTTGCCGAAACCGATCGAGCGTCAAGTCCGAATGCCAATTCAACCACAAGTCGCTCCTCCAATTGTTCAACCAACACAAGAGCTGCCTGCTGAGGAAATCGTCGTACCTGTTGGCGCAGTCGAAGTCAGCATAACGCCTGGTGATGATGGTCAATTCGGAACCAGTGATGATGAAGCAATCATCTCCAAGCGAGATCTTACCGAACTGGAAGAGGTCATGGAAGAGGTTGTTGAGGCTGAAACTGAAACAACAACGTTGCGACCGGTTCAAGGTACGCTTACGCCACTAAAGGTTGTAGTAAAGGAAGCTGTCGACACGGATGAGGAATCAACTACGGCAGTACTTCGTCCAGTCCAACGATTGACACCGATTTCAACCAAGAAGAAAGAGGCCAAAACAGCCTCGCTCACACCGGTTCGTCCACAAATGATCGAGAAGAAAAAGCGCGGCCCACCTCCATCATCGAGCAAGGGTGAGAAGCCATCTTCGGATGAATCTTGATTGGACAATCATGCGTCTGTTTGATAATTCAATACGACATCGGACTGTTATGCGAACCACAGCTAGCATCGTTTTGTGCTTGCTCATGACTCATCTCCTTCTTCCAATGGTGCCTGTTTCAGCCACGCTCATCGATGCTGGACAAACAGAATCCATTAACGAAAAAGTCGTAGCATGGGAACAGATGAGTGATGGAAAAGTCCTCATGGTTACCGGTAGCGGAATCTTGAGCGTGAACACCTTCCAAGCTGGAACACACACCGAAGTGTGGAATCTTGATCTCAATGTAACTGCAAATTCAGCGACCATCGATGCAGGTGAGAATCTCGTTGCTGTTGCGCACACCTCTGGAGTTGTCATCGTTCAAATGACGCAAGAGGTTATCACACAGTACATCAACACAAGCAATCCAGTCGATGCTGTTGATTGGGATAATGACGGAGACATATGGCTTGGTTATTTTGCTGGGCAACGTCGTGCAGATGAGTGGTCGGAGGGAGCACCTTCAGGAATCGCGACCAGTGCGCATACTGGTGGAATGAAAACAATGCTGATTACGCCGACTGGTGACGTTTTGACGGGTGGATTTGACAACCGAGTTAAGGTGACATCAAACAGCGGCACGTTGATTCAACAACTGACTGATATGAGTTCGGCCGTTAACGTTGTCGAGTTGGATTCAAACGGGCGACTCCTTGTCGGTACGGCAGGTGGCGAGTTGTACCGTTACAATCTCACCGACTATTCCTACGAGGAGATTTCACTTTCTGCATCCCCACAAATTGTTTATGTGAAGCAAATGGATTATGCAACGTACCACGTTGGAACGCAGTCTGGTGAAATTATTGAAGTTGATACCACGACATTTTCGGAGGGCAACACCTACGATACCAGCGGAAAAGTCATCGGTTCGCTGAAAGGATCAAACGGCGAAATCTACATCATTTCCGGATTCTCATCAACAACTCGTATTCATCTCTTTGATGTCGACAGCGATGGAGATGGCGTCACAGATGCACTCGATGCGTTCCCGGCCGATGCGACTGAAACACTGGATAGCGATGGAGATGGCGTGGGTGACAACACCGATGAATTCCCGAATTCAGCTGACGAGTCCATTGATTCGGATGGAGATGGCGTAGGTGACAATACCGATATGTTCCCCTCAAATGGCGATCAATCCATCGATTCTGATGGTGACGGGTATGGAGACAACAGCGAAGGCCAGGACGGAGATGCCTATCCACTTGATGCATCACAATGGTCTGATACTGATCGAGACGGTTACGGAGACAATCCATCCGGAACGACGCCTGATGGATGCCCAACGGTCAACGGATTCTCAATTGAGGATCGCTATGGTTGTCCTGATAGCGACTTGGATGGCTATTCAGACCCGGATGAAAATTGGTCCGTTGTTCAAGGAGCGGACGCACTCCCGTCCGATGGAACCCAATGGGTCGATGGAGATGGTGATGGGTATGGAGACAATGCACTTGGAACCAACCCAGACAAGTGTCCAACCAAGAATGGAAACTCAACGCGAGCCTGGTTACCAGATCCCGAAAACCCTCAACAGAACACAGAATTGCCTTCGCATGGATGTGAGGACAAGGACGGAGATGGTTGGGCTGATGCTTCGGAGTCGAACGGAATGGATCTCATCAAAGGAGAGTATCTTGACATTGACCGAGATGGAGTCGGTGCAAACTCGGATTACGACGACGACGATGCGCGTGTCCAAACCGAACAAGATCATTGCAATCTTGACTTTACTGACGTTCGAGACGTCTGCCAAGGCTGGCGTACACCAGCATATTTGCAGTATGTTGCAGACCAAGTCGCTGCAAATGAAACACCGATGAGTTACAGCAGTTGGAATACAACCGATTCAACGACCACAACATCTAGCGGTGCTTGGTACGAGAGCGACGCCATGACAGATGCATTGATCTACGGTGGAGGAATCTTTGGTGGATTAACCGTTGTCATCATCATTGTAGGAATGGTCATGGGGCGTCGTAAGGCGTCCTCGATGAGCAAGGAATATGGAGGAGCCTTACCGACTTCTGCTGCGATCGATGAAGCACTTGAAGGAACAGCAGGTTCGTCTGCGACCGGTGGTGTTGAATCCGATTCGCTTTGGGGAGATGACATTCAACCTCTCGATATGCAAGAGAAGGAAGAAGTCGGTCCCGAAATGGAACCGATTGAAGATCAATCTTCATCAGAGGAACTGTTTTCTGGGGAGGAATCCATTGAATCGATTGCGTCGATGGGAGAAGAATCCACTACCTCCGAACCAGGTGAGCCAGTCCAACAAGCACCATCAGAGGCTCCACCGCTTCCAGCATCAGGTCTACCTGAAGGCTGGACGATGGACCAATGGAAGTGGTACGGTCACGAGTACCTTGCCAAATACGGGAATGAGTAATTATCGCCAAACGATTGGAAGACTCGATCGAAGGTTACCAAGTTCATTCCCACTGTAGATGGGCTTCCCATCTTCTTTGAGAATGTTCATGATGAGCCATAGAACAGCATTCCATGACTTGTTCTCAGCGAACAATTCAACTTCTCCAGCAGTCGCAGCAATCAACAACTGAGCTTCATCCGTTGAATCGTCGAACATTGCTCGAATCAATTGCTTGGTCGTAAAAATGTACCCCGAAGGGCGCCAATCCATCATGATGTGCACCTCATACCTCGAATGGAGCCATGTTTAATCGGCTCACAAGGTGGTCAACGTTGACGTCTGCAACACGCTTGAGGTGTTCTCGCAATGTGTCGATTTCACCACGCATTCGTGCCATCTTGTGCGCCCGAATGAGATCTTCAAGGAGCGCATTCACGCTCTTGTGTCCGCTTACCGTACGCAGAGTATTCAATTGTCGTCGAACTTCGTAACTTACACTTACCGAGGTCATTCCTTCTCCAGTCATTTGTGCATCCCGATACCAAATGACTCCCTTCCCTACTTAACCCAACCGCGCGAAGAGAAGGAACTCGGGCGGATTTCTCGACCTTTATCTTCGACCCGAGAGTAATCGTGGATGCTCTTTGACTCCAAATTCTCGCCGCATTTCTTGAACTCGATTGTGGAATTCTTTGGCCAAGGTCCAGTATTCGAGAGAACCTGCGCCTGCTCCGCTGGCCCGGGGTTCATTCAACAGAACGGTTGGAGCACCGCTCCACGGTGCTTCAGCTACCTTGACCAATCTCCGAATGGTTGTGTTGAAGACCTTGTTTGGAATCTTTCTCGATACTTCTGTACAGACGTGGCGACTTAATTTTGAACGAGCGTCAACCATAGTCATCGCAACACCGAAGATCTTCAGATTCCGATTGATGCGCTTCTGTATCATTTTAATCGAATTCATCAGCATGCTGAAGCCTTCCAAAGCGTAGTATTCTGCTTGAACGGGAACCATGACCCAGTTTGCTGCACACATGGCATTGATGGAAAGCAATCCAAGCGATGGAGGTGTGTCGATGATGATGTAATCGAATTCATCGATGATGGGTTCAAGGCCTTCCCGCAATCGCGTTTCGCGCCCAATTTTGTGCGACAGTTCAATCTCTGCTCCAGAGAGATGGATGTCGCTTGGAAGCAACCACAAATTTTTGATTTCCAGGTTTGATGGTGCTTTTTTGCCTTGACGTAAGATGAATGCCTTTTGCATCGCATCACTCAGTTCTCGCGGCGTCAAGAGATATTCTTCCATCAACGGTAAAGGTTCACCAGAATCATTGGCCAAGACATCGTACGCTGTTTTTCGGATGTTTTTCTTTTCGACACCGAACGATGTGGCACAATTTCCTTGCGGATCGAGATCAACAAGCAAGACCTTGGCAGGAGGTACGCCTTGTTTGCGTGAACCCTTTGCAAGTGCAGCCGCTAGGTTCACGGCTGTCGTTGTCTTCGCACAACCACCTTTCTGGTTGGCGACGGCGATGACCATTTTGTAAGGATTCATCACCATCAGGACCCGCCTCGTAACCAACCACAGGTGTCACCTGTTTTGAACTTCGGCATGGATTCGATTTCAAACCTCAGGAAATGACAGGGACTGGAACTTCCGAGAGAATCTTTCGAACGATGTGCATACCAGTAATTCCACGAATCTTTGCTTCTGGTTTCATGACGATACGATGGCTGATGATTTGCAATGCAATCCCCTTGATGTCGTCAGGAATGACGTAGTTGCGTCCAGCAATTGCTGCTGCTGCACGACCAGTCTTGAACAGAGATTGGGACGCACGAGGTGATGCGCCGTTGACAACACGGTGGTCTTCACGAGTTCGCTGAACGATTTCAACGATGTAGGCGAGAATCGCTGGATCAACGTGAACGGTTTCGAGAGCCTTTTGCATAGCAACGACCTTCTTTGGCGAGGTGATTTGATCAACATCGTGTTGGTCCTTTCCACGGAGTTTTCGACGAGCGAGAATGGCCTTCTCCTCAGCACGGTCTGGATAGCCCATGCTCATCTTCATCAGGAAACGGTCCATTTGAGCCTCTGGAAGAGGATAGGTTCCTTCTTGCTCGATTGGGTTTTGTGTAGCCAATACAACGAACGGAGCAGGAAGTTTGTGCGTGATACCTTCGATGGTGACTTGCTTCTCTTCCATTGCTTCAAGCAAAGCAGCTTGCGTCTTTGGAGGAGCACGGTTGATCTCGTCAGCGAGTAGAATGTTGGAAAACAATGGACCAGCACGGAGTTTGAATTCTCCAGACTTTTGGTCGTACATGTAGGTCCCCATGATGTCTGAAGGCAGCAAGTCAGGTGTGAATTGGACACGCTTGAACTTACATCCGAGAGCACGAGCGAAGGTGTTGGCCAGCAACGTCTTGGCAAGTCCAGGGAAATCCTCCAACAACATGTTTCCGTTGGAGAGGATTCCTACAGTAACTCTTCGAAGGTTCTCGTTCTTTCCAATGATGACTTTGCTTACTTCATTCATCAACCCGTTGGAGATATCAGCAACGGTTCGAATTAGGTCTTGTGTTCGGGCGTCTCCACCCATGTTTCCTTGCGAAAATCCAGCATCCATGGTCGTTCACCTTTGGTTACAAACGGCAAACCACATGACATGATACTTGAATGTATGCCGTTCATACGTCGAACAAGCATCAGCCAATGTGACGACGTCCCCAGAAGTGGTCGTCTTTCCGATGGAGACGAATAATCTCCTCGAGGATTTCTTTTTCCAACGCAGTCAACTCAACTTTTGCAAGACGTGGAACATGCGATTCTGGTATGTCAACGTAGAACTCATCCAGCTCTTCGATGTGGCGTCCAACGGTTGGCCCCATGACTGCAACAGCGACCTCTTCTCCTTGTTTTGCTTCCTTGAGTTCTTCGCTCGAACGAGATCGAAGGCTCTTGACTTGACCAACTGGAGTACCATCGAGTTTCATCAGCCGTTGACCGAGGTGCACTCGGCCACCCAACACGCGCATACCGACGATGGCGGGTCCTTTGTTTCGGAATGTATGGTTTTCAAGATAGAGCAGTTTTCCTGGGTAGACTAGATTCTCTCGTGCTGCAGAATCCATGGCTTCCTTCGTGGTCTCTTTCCACTCTTCAAATTGGTCGATGATGTGGTAGATGATGTCACCACCGATCCAGGCTACGCTCTCATCACCTTGGTTGAGGTGTTCTTTGACCTCATTGTTGGGTTCAATAGAAAACCCGAGAATGATCTGATTCAAACGACTGTTTGCTGATTCTGCAGTCATAAGATCGCGCTTGTTCACTGGACCAACGGTAGCCCGACGGATGGGGACATCAATCTTCTTCAGTTCGAACGCGAGTGCTTCCAACCCACCAATTGTATCGGCCTTGATGACGACGCCTTCCTCATCCAATTCAACAGAAACTTGCGTTTCCTTCTTGGCTTCTTCATGTGCTTCATCGCTTGCAAGTCGAATCGTTGACCCTGCGAGGGCCTTTTCCAATCCCTGTGCTATGATTTTCACACCAGCTGCGGCATGGATGGTTTCAACCGATTCCCAGCGGTCACCGGCATCTCGCATTTCGGACATGCCCCGCGCTTTCTTCAAGCCCTTGATTCGAACATCAAACGGCCCATCTGCACTTACTACGGTGATGTGATCGCCTGTACTGAGTGATCCACGGTGAAGGATAACATCGATGGTTTTCCCCATTCCAATCTCATCTTTCATTTCAAGAATGGTTCCCTCGGCAGGTCCGAGTGTATCGGTGAGGCGATCCTCAAGGAAACGTTCAGCCAATCCTACAGTGACCGTCAAGAGGTCCTGCAAGCCTTCGCCTTCCTTTGCAGACATTGGAACAAGTGGGAACGACTTTCTGAAATCCTTGATTTGGTCGTAACGCTCCAAGTTGATTCCATGCTCTGAGACCTGCCCAAGAAGCTTCCAGTATCGGTCTTGGAAAAGGTCGATGACATCCTTTCGTTGTTCTTGAAGCGATTCAATGAAGGATCGATCTCGCTCACAAATCCATCCATGGATACGATCGATCTTGTTTCCTGCGATAACGAACGGTGTTTTGGTTTGCTTGAGGATGTTGATGGATTCAATGGTTTGTGGTTGCAATCCCTCCATGATGTCAACAACGAGGATAGCGATGTCAGCAAGGGCGCCACCACGATTTCGTAATGATGCGAAGGAATGGTGGCCGGGCGTATCAATAAAGAGCAGTCCAGGTGACTTGAACGGACGACCTCCCATCAGTTTGGCACAGGTTTCATTGAGAACGTGAGCAGGAACTTCAGTCGCACCGATGTGTTGAGTAATTCCGCCAGCTTCACGGTCCATGACACTCGCTTGTCGGTCGCTTCCTAGGGATCGTACCAAATCAAGAACGCTGGTTTTCCCGTGATCGACGTGACCCAAAACCGAAACAATGGGTTGTCTGTTCTCACCGCGAACGACTGGTTCTTCTTCGTTCACGTCTGTTTCGTCCATGCGACTGCCTCCTGTGGAGGAAGAAAGATATTCACTCGTAAACCCAAGCGCCCATGGTGTTTTCCCAGGTCATCAAACCTTCAGGGAACCAGAGGCCAAGTTCAAATGCTGCTGTTTCCGGAGCATCTGAACCATGAATCATGTTGAATCCCATGTCCATTCCAAAGTCACCACGGATGGTGCCTGGTTCTGCTTCACGCCCATTGGTCGAACCAATGAGTTTGCGAGCAACGGAAATCGCATCACGGCCTTCCCAAGCCATACACACGACTGGGCCGGATGTGACGAACTTGATCAATCCAGGGAAAAACGGTCGCTCCTTGTGAACATCGTAGTGCTGTCGAGCGATTTCTTCACTTGGAACCATGGACTTCAGTCCGACCAATTTGAGTCCTTTTCGCTCAAATCGACCAATGATTTCTCCAACTAGTCCTCGTTGTACTCCGTCTGGCTTGACCATAATGTAGGTTGTTTCCATCTTCTTCACCGTCCTTGGCCACCAAGAGGCCCTTTATGAGTTCACCGAATTGAATCAGCGGATTCCGCCACGAACATAGTGACGTGTCCACTTGACCTTTCGGGAATTTCGGGACAACTTGACCATGTTCTTGCGAGCCTTACTGTTCTTGAACCATAGAATGCTTCCGTCCTTGCGGACAAACATGGTTCCAGTACCCGGCTCGATTTCTTCTCCGGAGAATGAACAAACTCTTCGCTCTGGCATGATGATCACCGTGCATTGAGCTTGCGGGCTTCACGACCCGTATCTTTGAGCATGAGAATGTCGCCCATTCGGACTGGACCGACAACGTTTCGCGTAATGATTCGACCAACGTCTCGTGGGTTCGGTGCATCGTTCACTCGGACCTTGACCTGAGTTGCTTCACCGGTCATTCCAGTTCGACCGACGATCTCAACAACTTCGGCAGGCCAGCCGCTTACTGTTTCGTCACTCATGTTGAATCACCTGTTCAGTTTTTGATGCCGTTGATGGCTTCGAGAACGTTGTTGAACGCTTCTGTGTTTGCTTTGGAAATCTCCATCATAGCAATCGAAGCAGTCTTGACGCCTGTTGGGAGTCCGGTTTCTTTGGCAAGGAATTCTTGGCTTGGGACGTATCCGTATGGGATTCCCTTTTCTTCGCAGATCAGTGGGATGTGCGCCAGAAGTTCTGGAGGGTTGACATCTTCGGCTAGGATAACGAACTGTGCAGTTCCGCGCTCAGCGGACTTGGTCACTTCGTTGCTTCCTTTTTTGATTCGCCCGCCTTGGTTTGCTCGGATGAGCTCGTAAATACTGTCGGCGAGGTCGCTTGGGGTTTCAAATCGTACGTGTACACTCATTGGATTCATCCTCGTGTGGTATTCGTTGCGCCAACACTCGACCATATAAAGTCAGTGCAAGGCCATTGGAAGCCAAGAACACCTCAGTTTTCGAGAAGTTGATTGATTCCACGGGCCAGAGCTTCACCAGCATCAATCACCGACCGAGGGTTCGATAGGCTTCCAGTGGCGTGAACACCGTCAACATATTGGGTCAGTCTTCGAATTGCTCCGCCCGTGAAAAGACCGTGAGAACATGCTGCATGGACCTCAACAGCACCCTGTGAACGAAGGGCGTCGGCGGCGCGACAAATGGTTCCGCCAGTGGCGATCATATCGTCCACAATGGCGACAATTTTTCCTTGGACATCCAAATCCTTTGCTTGGTGAACAATCGTGTGCGCATCGATTCGTGTCTTCTCAAGGTACGAGAATTCACAACCGATCAACGATGCAACTTGACTTGCTCTTTCAATGGCTCCTTTGTCAGGTGAAAGAATGAAATCCGGATTCACCTCGGCTTGAAGGTGCGTTGCAAGTTCGGGCATTGCTGTGGTAAATGCAACAGGAATGGAGAGGTTTTCGAGAACCTTTGGAGCGTGTAAATCCAACACTGCAAGCCCATCGCACTGATCTGCCAACATGTCAGCAATCGCCCTTGCAGAGATGACTTCACCAGGCTTGAATCGCTTGTCTTGGCGAGAATATCCAAAATATGGCACCGCAAGGTAGACTCCGGGGCCAATATCTTCCATTTTTTGAGGCTCGATTCCGCGAAGGTTTTCCATCGAACCTTTCCGAACATCGGAAACTGCTTTGAGAATCAGCATGGTTTCAACGATACCGGCATCTGGAAACGTGTTGGATACAACAACAACAGGTTCCGATCGAATCGCTTCGATTTGTTCTTCGGGAATTCTGATGTATCCTTCTGAGTCAGGAAACCTTCGAGCTTCAAGTTTGACATGGTCCCATTCCAGAGCGATGGCAAGTTGTTCTGCCACTTGTTGCGCATTGCTCCCCGAGACGACGACCATAGGCTTCCCTCAGACAGCCCTAACAGCCGCCCGTTCATGTTCTTTGCGAGTCGTACGACACCGCATTGTTACAGCAGTGGTGCGCGAGGCAGGACTTGAACCTGCGACCTCCCGGTTATCAGCCGGGTGCTCTAACCGACTAAGCCACCCGCGCAAGGGCAAGCCTCCGACTTACAACCTTGTCATAAGAATGACGGTTGATTGAAAATCACTCTTCATCGAAATTTGGATCGTTAATTGCAATGTAAGAAGGCAACTGCAAGACACGATCGAATGTTCGAGAAAGAACAATCTCGTCGAGGCGCTCACGTGTTCGTGAGAACGCCGTTAATGGAATTCGGATGTTTTCCTCGATACCATACTGCTTCTGAGCATGAAGTCGAGTTCGCACAATGAATCCCTTGTAGGTTCGCTTTACTTTGACCATGCCAGTGATTACGCCAACTTCTCGACCTTGATTGTCAAGAACGGCTCGGTCCAACATTTCGTCGGGTGCGTAGAGTTTCTCATCGATACGGATTGTATTTCTCCACCGTCGTTGCAGCTCACGCATGGACTTGGACAGTTTCACAGTTCCATCTGTTTGGATGCTGTGGACCAATTCCTTTGGTAGCGGTGCTAGTTCTGCAGGTTTCCTCATGTATTCGTCAGCAACATCTGACTCAACTTGGATCCGCATCGATTGGACGCGTGCCTCGTTTGGGTGATGTCGTTCACCAACAATTGTTCCTACTTTTTTGTCGTTCACATAAACATCCCGGTGTACTAATTCCTGGATGTTGTATTCTTTGTCTGCCATTTTTTCCCATCTCCTCGGGTCATGCCCGGTTAGGAGGTGTTCACCCGATGAATCATATATACTCTTCGACACTAAAAATTAACTTTTCAATTGCAATTTTGTATTTTATGAGGTTAATTTGTATTGGGAATTGGAAAAAAAATCACATTTTGGATGTCGTATAATTTCCAAAACATACTGAGATTCCGTTTTTGTTGAATCGTATTTCCAATTGAAATCAGTTTCCTTTGGTTTTGGAGATCCAAGTACGACGGACGGTATCAAAAAATTAGAAAATACGATGATTTTCAATTGGAATTTCCATTTTTTCACAGCCCTCACTCATTGAAGCCAGAAGAATCACAAGTCCAGAACATGGCGGCAGGGCTATGTTCAAAGGAGTTCTTTGACAGCGCTACACATGGCGGATAATCCTCTCACCATCTTACATCACATGCGAGCGTCGAGTGGACCGAAAGAGACCGTTGGACTTCATGATGATGTAATCGAGGACTTTTGCAGATCCGACGCCGAACTTGTTCAGGCGATTCACGAAGCAGGACAACTTCACCATACACTCGTCCAAGAGTTTGGTCAAGACATCATGTCCTTGCCAGAAGCAGAACTCATCAAACACCTGCAGTCTGATTACGTTAATTTCTATTCGGCAGCGACGGTCAACCCTTACATCCCGATTGCAGGTAGAGGGCCTTGGTTGGTAACAGCATGCGGGGCAGTTCTCCATGACAACGGTGGATACGGAATGCTCGGAAGTGGACACGGCCCATCATCCATCATCGATGCAATGAGTGAGAATTGGGTCATGGCCAATGTCATGACACCTTCGTTCTCTCAAAAGCGATTAGGCGACCGACTACGAAAAGAGCTCGGACACACCCGTGGTTCCTGCCCGTTTGATCGATTTATTTGCATGAACAGCGGTTCCGAATCCGTGACGGTTGGCCTTCGTATTGCAGACGTGAATGCAAAGCACATGACCGACCCAGGTGGTCGTCATGAAGGAAAACCGACGAAACTCCTTGCAGTCGAACGTGCTTTCCATGGACGAACCGGTCGGCCTGCGCAGATATCCCACTCCTGCATGGATGGATACAAGAAAAATCTCGCAACCTTCCGTGACATGGATAACCTGCTACTGGTTCCTGCAAACGATATTGAGGCTTTGCAAGCAATGTTCCAACGGGCTGATGATGAAGGTTTCTTCATCGAAATGATGGCATTGGAACCTGTACAAGGTGAAGGTAGTCCAGGCCGTTGTGTTGATCGAGAGTTCTACGATGAGGCAAGGCGCTTGACTCTCGAACACGGTTCGATGCTCATGGTCGACTCCGTACAGGCAGGACTGCGTGGGCAAGGATGCTTGTCGGTTGTCGATTACGAAGGATTTGAGGATGCAGAAGCTCCTGATCTTGAAGCATGGTCAAAGGCATTGAATGCAGGCCAGTACCCATTGTCTGTGCTTGGTATGAACAAGCGTGCGAGCGAACTCTACGTTGTTGGTATCTACGGCAACACGATGACAACCAATCCACGAGCATTGGAAACAGCTGTTGCAGTACTGGACAACATTACGCCAGAACTAAGAGATAACATTCGTGACCGAGGAAAGGAAATGGTGGAGAAACTGAAGGTTCTCCAAGCCAAGTATCCTGAACAGATTCTCGAAGTTCAAGGTACTGGTTTGCTTGTTTGTGCCGAATTGAACCCAGACACGTTGCAAGTCGTTGGTTTCGATAAGGTCGAAGTGTGGTGCAGAAAGCATGGTCTTGGTGTCATACACGGTGGTATGAACGCATTGCGCTACACGCCTAACTTCGCCATTACTTCCAAAGAGGTCGATCTCGTCATCGATATCACACAACAAGCCATTGAAGCCTTCATAGCGTGAGAAGAATGGTTCGTGTGCGTGTCCATCCAACCGATGGTTCCATCGCCCAATCCTTCATCGAACGACTCCTGATGTTCGATGTTACTCTTTGTCTTGAGAAGGACGATGCTGAGCGTGTACAACAGCAGCATGATGTGGTGTTGCAAGCGGGAATTGCAACGGTTGTTGCCTCCGATGAAAGCGACCTTGTGTTTGAATTCTTTTCAGAGGAAAACACGATTACAGTCAATCAATCCTGTTCCATTCGCTTGCATGATGTACTCCCATCTGGCCCGAACAGGGGAATGGCCAATCCTGGCCTTGAGTTGATTTGGACAAACATTGGTGAGACCATCGAACAAAGCGGTTCTCATTATTGGGTTGCAGAATCCGATGTTGTCGATGCCCTTGTCCGTATTGCACTTCATCAACCAGTGCTCCCAGAACGAATGGACATAGCGGGACGACGTCAATGGACAACTCAACAGACGCATCACGAATTGGGAATGCTGTACAAGCGAACACAAGCCGGTTCAACAGGACAGTTTACTGCATCACATCTCGACCAGCCTTCATCCCCAAACATTGCAGTTGTTCCAATCGATTCAGTCGATCGAACAACAAGACCGTCCTTAGGACCACTGCATGAGGTTCTTGTCGAATGCGATGGGCATGGTTGGCAGCCTACAAGCCCACTTCGAACTGCGATGATGGTGTACATTGCAGGAAAACTCAACGATTGAAGAGATCGCTTCCAATCAATGGAAGGATTACACTCGCATCGCCTTCGACGCAAACATTCGGCGCTTCAGGTCGCATTTTGCCCCAACTGATCGCCTCACGCAATCGGGCACCAGAGAGACTGCCATCGTGCTCTGGAGCAGTCGTGACATAGACAGCAGCATCAAGACCACCACGATATTGATTCCACCAAATGACATGGTGCTTTGAAATCCCACCACCGACCATTAATGCGTTTGAGGCTTGAACATCCCACGTGAGGTCTGACATCACTTGTTCATCAGCAAGTGTGTCGATATGGAAGTCTCGATGTTTCTGGCGGAACATGAACAATTGTGCTCCAATCGATCCATCCGTTATGCCTGGAATGCAGACAGGAATCTGATTCTTCCAAGCCCAGTAGATGAGTGAGTCCGGCTTACCGATTCGCTTGCCAAGCTCCCACACGAGATGAATGGATCCGAAACCAATCCAAGCGTCCGCTCCTGTTTTACCGGTTTCTTTGAGTCGATCGTTGTAGATGTCTTCAAGGGCTGGCATGACCACTGCTTCGATGATTTCTCCATAGGATGCATTCGGTACAATCACGTTTCCAAGCCGCATCAGTTCATGTTCACTGAGTTCGATGTCATCCAATTCAAATGCTCCATGATAGTAGTCTTTGTAGGAACGTGCGATGTCATGATCGAGCGTTCCGCACGTGGTCGAAACGACATTGAACATCTTGGTTTTGATGGCTTCAATGAAGAACGAGCGAGTTCCAGTTGCACAGAGGCAAGCAGGGAATGAGAGCCAATTGCAGACGTGACTTGAATCGCCATCAACCGCATCGGCTTCATCTCGCATTTGAAGCAGGATATCACGAGCTGTTGCAAGTTTTGTTGCAGTAAATCCACCCGCCTGTGCCATTTGGTCGATCAGGGATGTTGGACTTGAGACCTCACTGAATGCGTAATCCTTGACGGGGATATCAAAGTCCTTGGGGTCAATGGCCATATTCCATCGCCATCGTTTCACTTCATCAACCTTTCATGGGTATCGGAATATCGAGGTGTTCCAACATTCGTTCAACAGAGCGAAGTGTTCCGTGCACGGAAGGATGCATTGTGTGATCACCAACGCAGTAGATTCCCTCGTGAATCAGGGGTCGTCGTTCTCGACCGATGGCTGTTGTCCCCCCCGAAGGCAGGGCATAATCAACGTACGTCGTTCCTACGAAAGACCACTCGTTGACTTCATTTCCAAACCACTTGACCAATTCGCTTTGAATCTGTTCTTGTTCAGTGGCTTGCTCATGAAGACGAGAATCTTCTCCAACGACGGTAGCGACAACGAGATGGGAATCCGAATCATGTACGAGTGTTGGAACGTGAACGTGCAAGATTTTGTGTTGACCATTTCCATATTCGGTATTCAACAGCAATCTCGCTTGTTTTAGTGGTGCATCCTGACAGGCATAGACATAGGTTGCCGTTTCTTTTCTGCGGGTGCTCTCTTGCTCATTCAGCAAACGAGAGGTCACGTGCTGTGGCGTTGCAAGAACGACCATGTCAGCACT
>MDSX01007211.1_pt1 | contig 18765 bp, 20 predicted proteins | sample 811141 | NCBI WGS metagenome assembly MDSX01 (sample SAMN05326642, study PRJNA326480) | marine metagenome | isolation source: seawater | place: Atlantic Ocean: South East | collected 2010 | reverse complement strand
TCAGAATTTATTTGATTTATTTGAACCCGAAGTAATCGCAATGGGTTACGAGTTATTGGGTATTGAGCTAGCTAGAGGCGGCAATTATTCTCTCTTGAGAATTTACATTGATAAATCAAGTGGGATCAATATTGACGATTGTGTTTTAGTTAGTCAGCAATTAACTGGCATATTAGACGTAAAAGACCCAATTAAGGGTGAATATAATTTAGAAGTCTCTTCACCAGGCCTTGATAGGCCATTATTTACCGAAGAGCAGATAAAAGAAAATATTGGTAAAACTGTGAGATTGAAATTATTTGAAAAACAAAAAGGAAGAAAGAAATTCGTTGGGATTTTAGAGGCTACTGATAATACAGACGTAACAATAAAGGTTGATGGAAATATTGAAAAGATACCGTTTAAATTAATTGAAAAAGCAAAAATAGTCGCAAAATTTTAGTTTTATTTGGGGTAATTAATAGATTTATGAATAAAGAAATATTAATGGTTGTTGATGCAGTCAGCACTGAAAAAGATGTTGCGAAAAGCGTTATATTTGAGGCAATTGAGGCGGCTCTTGCGAGTGCAACAAAGAAGCGTAATCGCGAGGATATTGAAGTTAGAGTCTCTATAGATCGTGAAACTGGAGATTATGAAACATATCGTTGTTGGGAAATTATGCCTGATGGAGATGAAATCCTTGAGGCGCCAACTAGACAGATATTTCTCAATGATGCACATGAGAAGCTCAAACAAAGTGAAATGTCTGCTGATATAGAAGTAGGCGAATTTTTGGAAGAACCTATGGAGTCAGTTGAATTTGGCAGAATTGCGGCACAAGCAGCTAAGCAAGTTATTGTTCAAAAAGTTCGTGAAGCTGAGAGAGCTAGGGCTGTAGATACATATGGTGATCGAGTTGGCGAAATGGTTAGTGGAATAGTTAAGCGAACAGAGCGGAACGGTATCATAGTCGATCTTGGGAAAAATGCTGAAGCATTTATTCCAAGAGATGAAATTATCCCACGTGAAGCTATTCGTTCTGGTGATCGTATTCGTGCATATCTTAGGGAGATTAAGTTAGAAGTTACACGCGGACCACAATTGTTTCTTAGTAGAACTGCTCCTGAATTATTAATTGAGCTTTTTAAAATTGAGGTACCGGAAATTAATGAAGGAATGATTGAAATTATCAGTGGTGCAAGAGATCCCGGCGCCAGAGCTAAAATTTCTGTCAAAGCAAATGACCCAAGGATCGATCCTATTGGCGCATGTGTTGGAATGCGCGGATCAAGAGTTCAAGCAGTTTCAAATGAATTAAGTGGTGAACGTGTAGATATTATTCTTTGGGATGATAACCCAGCTCAATATGTTATAAACGCAATGGCTCCAGCTGAGGTTTCATCAATCATGGTTGATGAAGACGAGCATGTTATTGATATCGCTGTTACAGACGAAAATCTTTCCCAAGCAATAGGACGAGGCGGGCAAAATGTTAAGCTTGCTTCAGAATTAACGGAATGGGAACTAAATGTTATGTCAGTTGAACAGGCTAACGAAAAGAGTGAAAAAGAATCTGAGGTATTACAGGCTATGTTTATGGAGAAACTGGATGTAGATGAGGAGGTTGCAATTATTTTAGCACAAGAGGGTTTTTCAAGCTTAGAGGAAATAGCTTATGTACCAGAAAATGAAATGCTGAGAATTGAGGAATTTGATGACGATCTTGTAACTGCATTAAGAGATCGGGCTAAAGATATAATATTAACAAGCGCTATTGCTAAAGAAGAGCAAATTGGAGATGCAGTTCCTGCTGAGGATCTTTTGAATATGAAGGGTATGGAAAGATCATTGGCATATGAATTAGCCAGTATCGGTGTTATTACAATGGAGGACCTAGCTGAGCAGTCTGTTGATGAGCTATTAGTGATATCGGGTTTGGAAAAAGAAAAGGCTGGGGAATTAATAATGACGGCTAGAATACCGTGGTTTGAAAACGCTGAGTCAACTGACGAGAGTATAGATTAATGCCCGATATTACAGTCGATGAATTTGCAAAAGACGTAGGTGTATCAGTTAAAAGAATACAAGAACAACTGGTTGAAGCAGGGCTATCAAATAAAAATGCTGATGATGTCATTACGGATAAAGAAAAAAAGAAACTATTATCCTTTTTAAGACAAAAACATGGAAAAGATGGCGGAGAAGGCCTCAGTAAAATCACACTACGCCGTAAAACTACTAGTGAACTAAAAGTTCCTGTAGCGAGTCAAGGGAGATTAAAACCTAGATCTAAAACCGTTAGTATTGAATTTCGTAAACGTCGTACTTATGCAAAGAGAAGCGAGTTAGTTGATAATTTAAAAAATGAAAATGAATCTAAGGAAGAAAAGGTACAAAAAAAAGAAGAAGTAAAGTCAGATAAGGATATAGAAAAAGATAACATTCAAAATACTGCCGAAGATAGTAAAGAATTACTGCAAAATACAGATGATCTAAAAGAGGCAAACATTCCAATAGAATCGGAAAAAGTAATTAATAATGAAGTAGTTGAGAAAATACCTGATATTCTAGAAAAAAAATCAACGACAAAAGAAAAAAAGAATAAAAAAGAAAAAGTTCAGCACAAACGTGAAGAGCTTCATGTTACTACTAAAACTACTGGAAGAAGAAGGAAAAAGTCTCGTCCAACTCCAGTTATACCACAACAAACTGCTAAGCAGCATGGGTTTGAAAAACCGACCGCGCCAATCGTAAGAGAGGTAGAAATTCCAGAGAATATTTCAGTTTCAGAACTTGGCCAACGAATGTCGGTTAAAGGCTCAGAAGTTGTGAAAATTTTAATGGGTCTTGGGACTATGACAACTATAAATCAAATCATTGATCAAGAAACTGCTGCAATAGTAGTTGAAGAGATGGGGCATATAGTAAAAATTCAAAATGAAAATGCACTTGAAGAAAAAATTATATTAGCAAATCAAGAAGAAGGTGAAAAAATTCTTCGTGCACCTGTTGTAACTATTATGGGACATGTTGATCACGGCAAAACATCGTTGCTTGACTATATTCGTCGAACAAAAGTTGCTGCAGGTGAAGCTGGTGGTATAACACAACATATTGGAGCGTATCGTGTTAAAACAGATAACGGGGATGTAACATTTTTAGATACACCTGGACACGAAGCATTTACTGCAATGAGAGCACGAGGAACAAAATCAACAGATATCGTGGTTATTGTGGTTGCTGCTGAAGATGGAGTTATGCCGCAGACAGAAGAAGCAATAACACATGCTAAAGCGGCCAATGTTCCTATAATAATTGCAATAAATAAAATTGATAAAGAAAATGCTGACCCTGAAAGAGTGAAACAAGACTTAGCAAAACATGAGGTCATACCGGAAGATTGGGGAGGAGATACAATTTTTGTACCTGTTTCTGCCTTGACGGGCGAGGGTATAGAGTCTTTATTAGAGAATATTCTTTTGCAGGCTGAAATCTTAGAATTAAAGGCGGTAGCAACAGGACCTGCATCTGGCGTTGTTATTGAATCTCGTCTTGATAAAGGTCGAGGACCAATTGCGACTATTTTAGTTCAGAACGGACAGCTTGAAAAAGGAGATATAATTATAAGCGGACATGAATTTGGACGTATTCGAGCATTGATTAACGATAGCGGAAAAAATATTAATTCAGCAGGCCCATCAACACCTCTTGAAGTTCTTGGACTCTCGGGAATGCCAAATGCAGGTGACGAAATGATTGTTGTGCCAGATGAGAAAAAAGCTCGAGAAATTACTATGCTCAGGCAGGGTAAATATAGAGAATCTAAAATTGCAGAACAACAGGCAATGAAGCTTGAGAATATTATGACGCAGATGGAGGATGGACAGATAATCTCGTTAAATATTCTTATTAAGGCAGATGTACAAGGTTCAGCAGAGGCATTAGTTGATGCTGTATTAAGATTGAGTAATGAAGAAGTTAAGGTGAGCGTTATTAACAGTGGTGTTGGCGGCATAACAGAGTCTGATATTAATCTTGCTATGGCATCATCAGGTATCGTTATTGGTTTTAATGTTAGAGCAGATGCAGGCGCCAGAAAACTTGCAGATACAGAGGGTATAGATATTAGATATTACAGCATAATTTATGATGTAATTGATGATGTAAAAGCAGCACTTAGCGGATTATTATCACCGGATGTTAGAGAACAAATTATTGGTGTAGCAGAAGTTAGAGAAATATTTAGATCTCCAAAATTTGGCGATATTGCTGGTTGCATGGTTACAACAGGATTCATTAAAAGGAATAATCCAATAAGAGTCCTGAGAGACAACGTAGTGGTGTACGAAGGAGAGCTTGAGTCATTACGTCGCTTTAAGGATGATGTTGGTGAGGTAAAATCAGGGATGGACTGCGGTATTGGCGTGAAGAATTATAATGATGTGAAAGAGGGTGATCAGATTGAAGTGTTTGAAAGAATTAGTGTCGCACGAAAAATTTGATTATTAGCATATGCCAAAAGAATTTGGCCGTAATCGTCGCGTAGCTCAAGTTATAAAAGAAGAGCTGGCGGTTTTGATACAAAAAAAATTTCCAATAAGTCAATATGGTTTAGTGACTCTAACTAATGTTGATGTGTCTCCTGATTTAAAAAAATCTATTATATACGTAACTAGTTTGAACATGAAAAAGTCTCGTGATGATCTAATTAATGAGCTTAATTTAGAAGCTGGTAGATTTCGCCACGAGATTTCTCGTTTATTAACATCAAAAACTGTCCCATCTTTATCTTTTAATTACGATGTATCCATTGAGCGTGCTCAGCGACTGAGTGAAATAATTGATTCTGTAAATGATAAATAAAAAAATAATTATATTTATATGAATAAAGAAAAATCACAAAAAAAACAATATAACGATGTGAATGGCATTCTCCTTCTTAATAAGTCAGCGGGTGTTAGTTCGAATCAATCATTACAAAAAGTTAAGCGAATATATAATGCAAAAAAGGCAGGACATACAGGAAGTTTAGATGTTCCTGCAACAGGATTGCTGCCGATTTGTTTTGGTGAGGCTACCAAAGTGTCTGAGTATTTATTGAGGTCAGACAAAAAATATTTTGTTAGATGTAGATTAGGTGAAACTACAACTACAGGCGATGCTGAAGGAGATCTGTTAGAAAGAAAACAAATTCCTCCAAGTAATAAATTAAAGCTAGAAGAAGTATTGGAAAATTTTATTGGTGAAATTAAACAAACTCCACCTATGTTCTCTGCATTGAAGCACCAAGGCGTAAGATTATATAAGCTTGCATATAAAGGTATTTCAGTTGAACGAAAGTCTAGGCGCATCAAAATTTATAAAATCAATTTATTAAATAGAGGCAGTGATTTTTTTGATATTGAAGTTACATGCTCTAAAGGCACTTACATTAGAACACTTGTTGAAGATATTGGTAAGAAGATAGGGTGTGGAGCACATGTCTTGACTCTTAATAGAAAAATATCAGGACCATTTCATGAATCAGATTCAATAAAATTAGAAGAGATTGAAAATATTGCTAGAAATAATCCAGTCGCGCTCTCTGATTTACTATTACCAATGGATACAGCTTTAAAAGACATTCCTCAAATACAATTGAAAAATGAAGAGGTATTTTCAATAACAAGGGGGCAATCTATAAATACTAATGGATCACATAAATGTGGAAAATTGAGAATGTATGATAGTTCGCGCCAATTTATAGGTTTAGGAGAAATTACAAAAGATGGACGAGTCTCACCTAAGCGATTGATTAATATAACTTAATTAGAATATAAAAAATTTATTATATAGAAAAAATCTTTCACTTGTTCCGCGGAATATGCGCGGGTAAAATACGCGCCAAATTAAGCAAGAAGAAAAGAGTAGTAGGAGAAGTAATTATATGTCGCTAAGTCATGAACAAAAATTAAGTATTGTTAAAGACTATCAGCTATCTAATGATGATACTGGATCCCCAGAGGTTCAGGTTGCTTTGCTAACCTCACGAATAACAGACCTATCAGATCATTTTAAAGAGCATACAAAAGATCATCATTCTAGACAGGGTTTATTGCGCATGGTGAATCAAAGACGCAAATTACTCGATTATTTAAAAAATAAAGATATAGCACGTTATCGCGAGTTAATTGATAAACTCGGTCTACGAAAATAAAACTCTTCTGAATATTTTATCGACGAGAATATAATAATAAATAAACCCGCAACAGCGGGTTTTGGTTTTTATAAAATATTTAGCATTTAAAATTCATTTTTATAAATATTAACTAGGAAAATTTCATGAGTGTAGTAAAAAAAGAATTTCAATTTGGCAATCAAAAAGTCACCCTTGAGACAGGTAGAATTGCAAGACAAGCAGATGGAGCAGTAATGGTCTACATGGGAGACACTGTTGTTTTAGTTAGTTGTGTTGCAAAAAAAGAAGCTAAAGAGGATCAGAATTTTTTTCCTTTAACAGTTGATTATCAAGAAAAAACGTATTCTGCTGGTAAAATACCAGGAGGTTTTTTTAAGCGTGAAGGGAGACCATCAGAAAAAGAAACCTTAACTTCGCGGCTAATTGACAGACCTATACGTCCACTTTTTCCAAAAGAATTTAAGAATGAAGTTCAAATTATAGCTTCAGTAATGTCGCTTGATCCTGCTGTAGATCCTGACATAGCTGCGATAATTGGGGCATCAGCATCATTATCTTTAACCGGCGCACCTTTTAATGGGCCAATAGGAGCTGCTAGAGTTGGGTATAAAAATGGAGAGTATATATTGAATCCATCTTTTCAAGATTTGGAAGAATCTGATTTAGATTTAGTTGTTGCAGGCACTAAATCATCTGTTTTGATGGTTGAATCTGAAGCAAAACAGTTATCTGAGGATACTATGCTAGGTGCTGTTATGTATGGGCACCAAGAATTACAAGTAGTAATAGATAGTATTGAGAGCTTTGTTAAAGATGCAAATGTAAAATCATGGAATTGGTCAGCACCAGAAAAAGATAGTTCTCTAGAAAAAGAAATACAGAAACAATCATTTGATTTGCTGCGAGAGGCCTACACAATAAATAATAAACTTGAGCGAAAAGAAAGAATTAAAGAAATTAAAGATGAGGTAGTTGAAACAATTCAAAGTGACGAAGATTTGACTTGGTCACCTGCTGAGGTTGTAGAAGAAATTGAAAAGCTAGAAAGTCATATAGTTAGAAATAGTGTTCTTTCCGGTGAAAATCGTATAGATGGTCGTGATGCAAAAACAGTTCGTCCTATAACTATCGAAACTGGGGTTTTGCCACGAACCCATGGCTCTGCTTTATTTACACGCGGTGAAACACAGGCTTTAGTCGTTACAACTTTAGGTACGCAACGTGATGCGCAAATTATAGATGCTATTGAAGGAGAGAGAAAAGAACCTTTTATATTCCATTATAATTTCCCTCCATTCTGTGTAAATGAAACAGGCAGGGTAGGCACACCTAAACGACGTGAAATTGGTCACGGACGATTAGCTAAAAGAGGAATTTTGGGTGTAATGCCAAACATGGAGGATTTTCCATATTCCATAAGAGTTGTTTCTGAGATTACTGAGTCAAATGGCTCAAGCTCAATGGCTTCAGTATGTGGTAGCAGTCTTGCACTAATGGATGCGGGAGTTGAGTTAGAGGCACCTGTTGCAGGTATAGCAATGGGTCTTATAAAAGATGGAGAAAAATTTGTTGTCTTATCCGATATCATGGGTGATGAAGATCATTTAGGTGATATGGATTTCAAAGTTGCAGGCTCGGAAAAAGGCATAACTGCATTACAGATGGATATAAAAATAGACGGTATAACGAGAGAGATTATGGAAACCGCATTACTCCAGGCAAATGATGGTAGATTACATATTTTAGAAAAAATGAATGCAGTCTTATCATCTCATAAAACAGAAATGTCCGAATATGCTCCACGTATTGCAACTATTAAAATTCATCCCGATAAGATTAGAGATGTTATAGGTAAAGGTGGCGCAACAATCAGAGCTATAACAGAGGAAACTGGTGCTGTTATAGATATTACCGACGATGGTGTAGTTAATATCGCATCAACCGATAAGGCTGCTGGGGATGAAGCAATGAAACGTGTCGAACAAATAACAGCAGATATTGAAGTAGGTAAAATTTATGAGGGTCGTGTTGCTAAACTTATGGACTTTGGTGCGTTTGTAAATATTCTCCCTGGAAAAGATGGATTAGTTCATATCTCACAAATCTCAGAGGAAAGAGTAGAGAATGTTAGTGATAAGCTTAGCGAGGGAGATCTTGTTAAGGTTAAGGTTCTGGAGGTTGATAAACAGGGTCGAGTTAGACTTAGCATGAAGGCTGTAAACGAATAGATTTAAAAATTAATAACAAGAGCAAAAATTCAAGATAACTTTATGCAAAATATTTTTTTTGTAATAATTGTTTCCTTTTTATGTACTAGTTGTTCAAAGAATGATGATTCATATTTTCCGCTAAGTAGTGGTTTGAAATGGCACTATAGCGTGTCACTTACAACAAGAGATGGGCTTGAAAATCAAAAATATATTCTTCTTAATGCTGGCTCTAAGGAAATTGATGGAGAATTGGTTTATAGAAGAGAATCTCTTGATGGTACAAACTTATTTTATAAGATTACAGATGAGGGCATATATTATTTAGGCAGTGTAGCTAACGAACTTGTTGATCCAAAATTAAGTTCTTTTCAATCTCTCGTTATACCATATCCATTAATTCTTAATAAGAAATGGCAACAGGTAACTCATACAAAATTATTGAAAAAAACAGGCCCACCTCAAAGAACTGAGTTTAAAATAATTGCTGAAGTACCAATGGAAGTTGAAATACTATCATTTCAAGATATTGTTAATGTGCCAGCAGGACAATTCGATAAATGCATGAAAGTTGTAATGACTGGATCATCCTATAAGGATGCAGGAAATTATGTAGGATTGACACTAGTAAGCGTAGAACAAACAAATTGGTATGCTCCTGGTGTAGGCCTTGTTAAGATGGAAAGGCTTGAAAAAACACAAAGTGAGGCGTTAGACAAAGGAACTTTATCAGTTGAATTAACCCACTTCGAAGTAAACTAGTTTTTAAAGGGCTATTTTTTCTTAATCACTTTCTTTTCTGTTATTAGTATGTCCATTGTAATATCTGTTTTTTCTAATGGTAGGCTATTTACTAATTGTGTTTCAAATGCAACACCGATCTTTATTTTTGCATGATTTTTTGAGAACCATCTATCATAATAACCCCTGCCATATCCTAGTCTTTCACATCTTTTTGTGAAACCAAGTCCAGGTGTGATGGCTATGTCTATTGACTCTAATAAAATTTCGCCTGTTTTGGGCGTTAATATTCCTATTTTATCTGGCTCTAAATCAGCCACTTTTCTCAATCTCGTGGCAACCATTTCCTCATTGTTTATAATTTTTGGAACATATAGTTTTAAATTTTTCTTGAGAATATATTTTACCAATCGAGTTGTATCAACTTCATCCATGTAAGATAAGTAGCAAAATACGCTACTTGCCTCTTTAAATTCTTTTATCTGATAGAATGTTTGGGCGATTTGCTCACTTTTTTCTTTTCTTGTGTCGTTATTAAGATTATGGCGCCTTTTTTTTAATTCTTTACGTAATCGTGCTTTCTCTTCATATAATTCCATATAATAATCCTATATTAATCAATGCTATAAATAATATACTTAATATTTTTTTTAAAGAATAGATGTTCCGTGATGCTTTTTCAGCATGTATTTAAGTGTAAAATAATCGTTATTTTCTATGTTAAATTAGTAGCCACTTTCTTTTTTACGTTTTTTACGTACAATAGCGCCTTTTTTCAGACATGTAATTCTACATGCTTAATATGAAAATATGAGGTCATCATAACGATGGTAACGATTAGATTGTCAAGAACAGGAGCAAAAAAGAAGCCATTTTACCATATTGTGGTTACAGATAGCCGTAATAAACGAGATGGCCGACTAATTGAGCGGCTTGGTTTCTATAATCCTTTTGCGACAGGTCAGGATGTACCCATAAAATTTGATCTAAAGCGTATAAACTACTGGATTTCACAGGGTGCGCAGACTTCCGAAAGGGTTGCTAAATTAATAAAGGATAATGAACCAGAAGCAGTTGAGTCATAATTAGGTTTCTTAGCTTTTCTCGCATAGATTTTGTTTTTAATTTCGCAAGTCATCAATGTCAGGTTTAAGTCAAAATACTAATAATCCTTTAATCATTGGACGATTTGGTAGCGTATATGGCGTTAAGGGATGGTTAAAGATTCATTCTTATACAAGACCAAGTGATAATATTTTGTTGTACGCACCTTGGTTATTAAAGTTGAATGATGGTTGGCAGGAAATAAATATCGAAGAATCACGAACACAAGGGCAAAAGCTTTTCGTCAAGATTTTAGGTGTGAATAGTCCTGAGAAAGCTAGCGAATATGTAAACTGTAATATCGCTATAAATTCTGAAAAACTACCCAAATTAAAGAAAGATGAATATTATTGGAAAGATTTGGTGGGGTTAAGCGTTCAAAACCAATCAAATCTTCATTTGGGCGCCGTTAGCGAGATCATTGAAACGGGTGCAAATGATGTTTTTGTAGTAAAGGGCAGCATTAGAGGTAACGAACGAATTCTAATTCCCTTAATTATGGATTTGTATATTAAAAATATTGATTTGGACAACGGAGTTATCCATGTTGATTGGATAATCGAAGAATGATTTACCAAATAGACGTAGTTACGCTTTTTCCAGATATAATTTCATCAGCTTTAACTCATGGAGTAATTGGTCGCGCCAAGGGAAATGGACTAATTGAATTAAGAAACTGGAATCCTCGAAATTACGCTCAAGATAAACATAAAACTGTTGATGATCGTCCATACGGCGGAGGGCCTGGGATGGTTTTAAAGCACCAGCCTTTAAGCGCAGCAATAAAAAAAGCTAAGGAAAAGCAACCAAAAACAAAAGTTATATTACTTTCGCCACAAGGTACTCAGTTAAAACAATCAAGTGTTGCCGAATTTTCAAAAAGAAAAGGTATGATAATTGTATGTGGACGCTACGAAGGCGTTGATGAGCGTATAATTATGTCTGAGATAGATGAGGAATGGTCAATAGGAGATTATGTACTTAGTGGCGGTGAATTTGCCGCCTTAGTCTTAATAGACAGTGTTTGTAGGCTATTACCAGGTGTTTTAGGCGATAATAACTCAGCAAATGAAGATTCATTTGTTGACGGCTTGCTCGACTATCCGCATTATACGCGTCCAGATGATATTAATGGCTTAATAGTCCCAGAGATTTTACAAAGTGGAAACCACGAGGAAATCAGACGCTGGAGGTTAAAACAGGCAATAGGTAAAACTTGGCGAATAAGACCAGATTTAATAGAATCAATAGAACTTAATGAAGAGCAGAAATTATTATTGCAGGAATATATAGACGAAATTAAAAAAAATTAATTTAAGTAATTTTATAAAAGTTTTGGAGTTATAGAAATGTCGAATATTATTGAACAACTTGAGTCTGAGCAAATGAAGAGAAAAATACCTAAATTTTCTCCTGGTGATACGGTTGTTGTTCAGGTTAAGGTTAAGGAAGGGCAAAGAGAGCGTCTGCAAGCATTTGAAGGCGTTGTAATTGCAGTGAAAAACAGAGGTATAAATTCATCGTTTACTGTACGTAAAATATCATATGGTGAAGGCGTAGAAAGGGTTTTTCAGACCTTTAGTCAAAGTATTGCTGAAATTCAAGTTAAACGACATGGTAATGTCCGCCGAGCAAAATTATATTACATGAGAGAGCTTCGTGGAAAAGCAGCGCGTATTAAAGAAAAAATAAAGAGTAATTAGTAACCATAAAAAAATCATTTTGAATAATAAATATAATTTTCAAAGAATAATTTGATGTTCATGAATTATTAAATAATGAATTTTAAAGTATGGAAGATCTTACAAATGAATCAAAAGAAATAATTGATTTATTTTTAGATTCTCTCTGGATGGAGAGAGGATTAAGTAAAAACACTCTATTTGCATACCGTAGCGATATATCTAAATATGCAAGATGGTTGCAAAATCAAGGTATAAATATTACAAAAGCAGGACCGCAAAATATATTAGCTTATTTAGCATCGACAGAAAATAAATCAACTCGAACAGTTGCAAGAAATTTATCAAGCTTGCGTCGTTTATACGAGTATTTATCGAAGGAAGATAAGGTAAAACAAAATCCCATTAAGAATGTCGAAGCTCCTAGATTAGGTAGAAGTTTACCTAAATCATTAACAGAAAATGAAGTTGAGTCACTTCTTGATGCTCCAAATACAAATCAACCATTAGGTCTTAGAGATAAAACCATGCTAGAAATTATTTATGGCACAGGTCTTCGGGTTTCCGAACTTATAACATTAACACTACACCAGATAAATTTACGTCAAGGTGTAGTTAGAGTGATGGGTAAGGGCAACAAAGAACGCTTAGTTCCGCTTGGAGAAATATCTACTGAGTGGTTAGAAAAATATCTTGCACATGGAAGAAATGAAATTTTGGGTGAGAACAATTCAACAGATACTCTTTTTCCCAGTAGAAGAGGAAAATCAATGACACGCCAAACCTTCTGGCATATAGTTAAAAGACATGCAATTGTTGCTGGGATTAAGAAAAACATATCCCCGCATATGCTTAGACATGCATTTGCTACACACTTAATTAATCATGGAGCCGATCTTAGGGTTGTACAAATGTTGCTAGGCCATAGTGATATTTCAACTACACAAATATATACGCATGTTGCACGAGAGCGATTAAAAGACATACATTCAAAGCACCACCCTCGTGGTTAAAAAATGGTTTATTGGCATCTAAAGAGATCAAATTGTAATATTATGTTTACTTTACTAAATATAGATAAAAAAGAGGTAATATTTTGATTAATTTCCGATTATTTATTTTAATATGTGTCGTCATTTCAACAAATCTATATGCGAACGATGAACTTATCAAAGAATTTAGTGAATCATTGTCTCGATTATCATCTGAAATTGAAATAACAGGTGTAGAAGAAACTCCAATTAAGGGGATATACCAAGTATTAATTGGCCCCGATATAATTTACATGACTCGAGATGCTAATTTTGTTCTTAAGGGGGAAATATTAGATATAGGTAATCGCAGAAATCTAACTGAAGATGTTCGTGCAGAAAATAGAATCAATCTATTGAGTTCAATTAAAAAAGATGAATACATAGAATTTTCTTCAAATCTAAACAAACATTATATATATGTTTTTACTGATGTTGATTGCGGATATTGTAGAAAACTTCATCTGGATGTACCCGAATTAAATGCGATGGGAATATCAGTTAGGTACCTAGCGTATCCTCGAACAGGGGTTGATTCAGCAATTGGAGAAGAAATGCGGAATGTTTGGTGTGCGGATGATAGACAGTTAGCACTAACAGCTGCTAAAAATCGTGAGAGAGTTAATTCAAGGATCTGTGATGCACCAATTGCTCGACAATATGCACTTGGTAAAAAACTTGGTGTATCTGGAACGCCTGCTATTTTTTTAGAAAATGGAAGAAAATTACCAGGATACATTCCTCCAGATGAACTTATAAAACAAATTAGTAATTAATTCCTACTAAAGATTTAATTATTGCTTTTGATATTCTGCCATCTTTTTCTTTTGTGATAACTTTTATAGGTAAAAAGTTAAGCTCATGCGCGCACCATAAAAATGTTTCTTGTTTATTTTTCTTGTAACGAGCTAGCTTAGTAGTATTAAAGCTCCCAATTGCTGTTTCGATTACCTCTTCCTTTATTTTTTCAAATCTATATTCTTTTATTTTTCCACCATCAGCAATTATATATTTATTAGGGATCTTTCCAGATTTTAGATCAACCATTATTATTAATTGATATAATAATTTATCTAATACACCATCTTCTGTTTTCATTTTCCATACTGAATCATTAACACGATTGACTATGACCTCACTATCCCAATTGAAGTTTATTTCAACATCTCGGTTCTTTTTATTACCAGTATGTTGATATGTATAATTTAAAGGAAAAAAGTTTGAGTCTATAAAATTCCAATTGCTAACTTCAGTAATATGATCTTTTCTAAATAATGAAATTAATCCAGTTGTCTTACTTTCAGAGCGGAATACATAGCTATTATCTTGATTCTTAAAAAACTTTCTCTCCATGAGCCCAATTCTAGTACCATCACTATATAGCTTGTAATTCACTTCGAAAAAAGGAGGAATATTGCCCTCAGCGAACAAGGTATTCGCATGAATTAGTAAATATAGAAGAAATACTAGTCTTTTAATCAACATATTGAATACTATGATAATTATCGTATGTTAGAATCTAATATATATATAGAATAATCTAAACAAATTTTTTAATGCAAGACAAAATTTTTAAACCCCTAAAATCTGCCAAAGTGTTAGTTGTTGGGGATATTATCCTCGATGAATACATTTATGGTGAAACCAGTCGCATTTCACCTGAGGCTCCTGTTCCTATAGTAAAAGTCAGTAATACGGAAGAGAGACCAGGTGGCGCAGCAAATGTTGCGTTAAATGTCTCATCTCTTGGAATGTCTGTAGATCTATTAGGAATCACAGGGATAGATAAAGCCTCTGAGCAATTAGAGAATATTCTCACAAAAAAAAATGTCAAATGTCATTTTTTACAAAATGATACCTTTTCTACAGTAACCAAAAAACGAGTTGTCAGTCAACACCAGCAATTAATAAGACTCGATTATGAAAAGACTGAATTTTCAAATACAAATAGTTTATTTGATAGGTATATTAAATTACTAGAAGGAGCAGATATAGTTATATTGTCTGACTATGCAAAAGGTAGTTTGATTGATGTTGATAAGTTAATAAAAAGTGCAAATAAAAAAAATATACCAATACTTCTTGATCCAAAATCTTTAGATTTTACACCATATGAAAATGTAGATATTTTAACACCAAATGAAAAAGAGTTTGAGGCAATAGTAGGAAAATTCTATACAGATGATGAATTAGTAAATAAAGGAAAAGCTCTTTGTAAAGAATTAAAAATAAAAGCCCTGCTTGTTACTCGAGGAAATAAGGGTATGGTATTAATAAAAGATAATGGAACATCATTTCATCATGATGCAGTTTCGCATGAAGTTTTTGATGTAACAGGAGCAGGGGATACAGTTATTGCTGTTTTAGCTGCTTCACTTGCAAGCAACGTTCCCATTGAAATAGCAACATCATTTGCTAATACAGCTGCTGGGTTAGTTGTAGAGAAATTTGGAACAGCTTCCGTTACAGCCAATGAAATTAATAAAAATATTAATAATAATGAAAAATTATCAACAGTATTCCACAGAGATGATGCGATAAAAATTATTCAGAATATTAAAAATCAAAAGAAAAAAATAATAATGACAAATGGTTGTTTCGATATAATACATACCGGACATGTTAAATATTTAGCTAAAGCTAAATCTCTTGGTGATTTTCTCGTAGTAGCAATTAATGACGATGATTCTGTTAAGCGATTAAAAGGTAATAAGCGACCAATAAATAAACTCGAAAATAGAGCGATTGTTTTGAATGGCTTAGCAAGTGTTAATTTAGTTGTTGAGTTTGATGAAGATACACCAGAGAAGCTAATTCAATTATTAAAACCTGATGTTCTTGTAAAAGGTGGAGATTATAAAGAAGAGGAGATAGCAGGAGCTAAATTTATTAAAAAATTTGGTGGAGAGGTTGCGATTCTCCCTTATGAAAAAGGACATTCAACAAGTAAAATTATAAAAAAAATAGGCGATTAAAGAGCTAGCAGATTATGATTGTTGTTACTGGAGGAGCAGGTTTTATTGGAAGTCATTTGGTTTCTAAACTTAATGCGATGGGTCATCAAGATATTATTGTCGTTGATAATCTAAAAAATAGTCAGAAAAATAATAACTTAATAAAAGATAAGATCAGCGCTTATATTGATAAAAGTGATTTCATTAGAGCAATTGAGGAACGCGAAAAGATTTGCGAGGATATTGATTTTATGTTTCATCAAGGAGCATGTACTGTAACAACTGAGAAAAATGTCGAATATATGATGAGCAATAACTACATGTACTCAAAAACGTTATTAGATTTTTGTACGGAGCGTGAGATTCCATTTATTTATGCATCTAGCGCGGCGATTTACGGCCTTAGCTCAAATTTTACTGAGGAAGAAAAAAATGAGGAGCCGATTAATATTTATGGCCAATCTAAATGGATGTTTGATCAGTATGTGCGTGATTTAAAAATTAGAAAGATACTTAAATCACAGGTAGTTGGGCTCAGATATTTTAATGTTTATGGGCCACATGAAACACACAAGAAATCAATGGCAAGTGTCATATATCATTTTAATAATCAGATCAATGATATGGGAAACCTAAATTTATTCTCTGCAAGCGGTGGATATAAGAATGGAGAGCAACGCAGAGATTTTATATATGTTGATGATGTTGTTAAGACAAATGTCTGGATGATGAATAATAGAAATATTTCCGGGATATATAATGTTGGAACGGGTAAATCAAATAGCTTTAATGATATTGCGAATACAATCATTAAAAGACGTAAAAAAGGAAAAATTAACTACATCCCTTTTCCTAAAGAAATAGAGAAAAATTATCAGAGTTTTACTGAAGCAGACCTTACTAAACTAAGGTCAATAGGTTACAAGACCGAATTTATATCGGTTGATAAGGGTGTTAATTTGTATCTAGATGAACTTCTTAATTAATTTATAAACAAAATAATATTTTTAAGTCAATTGCGATATCTTTATACAGTAGTTATTCATCTTCTAGTGCCATTTATTTTACTAAGACTATTATTGGTTAGTTGTAAAAATCCAGATTATAGAAAAAGATGGCTTGAAAGATTTGGTATTGTAAATTGGAAAAATGAAAAATCAGTAATTTGGATACATGCTGTTTCTGTTGGTGAGGTTAATGCCGCAAAACCAATTGTTAAAAAGCTTTCAAAAAAATATCCAGATTTCTCAATTCTTATTACTACTGTAACACCAACTGGAGCTGCGACAGTTTCTCAAGAGTATAATAAAAATATCTTAAATTTATATTTGCCTTATGATATTCCTTTTTGCGTAAATAAATTTCTACAGTCTGTTAATCCAGTTGTTTTAATAACTATGGAAACCGAGATTTGGCCTAATCTTTATCACTTATGTAATGAAGCGAATATTCCAGTTCTTATTGTTAATGCACGATTAAGTGAAAAATCGACAAAGGGGTACAAATTAATATCAAAATTAACCTCGAAGACGCTTCAATTAGTTGAAGAAATTGCTGCGCAGACAAAGGCAGATGCTGATCGTTTTATCATGCTTGGAGCAAAAAAAGAAAATATTTCAATTTCTGGAAACTTAAAGTTTGACATAGAAGTACAGCAAAGTGTTAAAGAAGAGGCAGAATCTTTAAGACATTATTTTTCAATTAGTCGTCCTATATGGATTGCAGCAAGCACTCATGAAGGTGAAGAGGAAATAATTTTGGACGCCCATAGAAATGTTTTATCAAAATATCAAGATGCCATTCTGATATTAGCACCAAGGCATCCAGAACGTATTAAAAGAGTTGTTACACTTTGTAAACAAGGAGGATTTAAATTCAAAAGACGCACCAAAGAAGAATCATTTGAAAATGAAAATAGTGTTTTTTTACTAGATACGCTTGGAGAGCTTAAGCTGTATTATGCTGCTTCTGAAGTTGCATTTGTTGGCGGTAGCCTTGTGAAAAATGGCGGGCAAAATATGTTAGAGCCGGCAAGTTTAAATTTACCTGTAATAACAGGCCCGTATACTTATAATTTTAGGGAAATAAGCGAACTTCTTTTTCATGAGGGGGCATTGTTATTAGCTCAAAATGCCAAAGAATTGTCAGACAGGGTAATAGATTTGTTGAGTGATGCTAATCTTAGGAATAGTATAGGCGACTCTGGTGAGACCGTTATTAAGGCAAATAGAGGTTCATCTAATAAGACATTTGAATTAATAGAAAAGTATTTAGGCAACTAAATTTTTTTGGTGATAATATGAACTTATTGACCTATTTCATTTTCTAAAAGCTAAGTAAATTTAAAGAATAGTAAAGATTTAAGACATACTTAAGGAGTGATAAAGAATGAGAAAAGCAACAATTTGTCTGGCTATTTTTCTTTTAAATATAACGCCAGCCATCGCTATTGATGTCATTGAAGTTGATAAAAAAATGAATTTCCAACTGAAGTAACTGTACGTTACGTACTTGATTGTATGTCGGCTTTAGGTGGGCTAAATGATCAAAATTTATATACTTGCGCATGTCGTTACGATGTAATTTCAGCAGGTATGACGTTTGAAAATTATGAAGATGGTGTTACCTATGAGAGAAATAGAGCTATGCCTGGTGAAAAAGGTGGATTTTTTAGGGATAACGAACGTGGTGAGGAATTTTACAACGTACTCCTTAAAGTAAGAGAGAAAGCAGATTCAAATTGCCTGGTTGTAAAACAAGTCAAGAGAATTGAACCAACAAGTAAAAATTAATTTTATTTTTATTTGATTTAAAAAAAAGAAAACCTATTGGTTTTCTTTTTTTTTTAGTTTTTTTTAAATTGCTACGAGTCTAGTGATACCTGAT
>MDSX01022585.1_pt1 | contig 18766 bp, 18 predicted proteins | sample 811141 | NCBI WGS metagenome assembly MDSX01 (sample SAMN05326642, study PRJNA326480) | marine metagenome | isolation source: seawater | place: Atlantic Ocean: South East | collected 2010 | reverse complement strand
TTAAAAGAATGGAAAAAAACTAGAGGTAGAGATTCTATAGAAAAGGAATTTATATTTTCAGACTTCCAGGCGGCCTTCAGTTGGATGACAAGAATTGCATTATTTGCAGAAAAAATGGATCACCATCCTGAATGGTTTAATGTATATAATAAAGTAAGAGTTACCTTAACTACACATGACGCAAATGGTGTTACTCAATTAGATATTGATCTAGCCAAAAAAATGGATCAGACAGCAAGGAAGTATTAAATTACTATCTTGGAGCCATTCTAATTGCACCATCAAGCCTAATACTTTCGCCATTTAGCATTTCATTTTCACAAATATGCCTTGCCAAAGAACCATATTCCTCAGGATAACCTAGTCTTGATGGAAATGGGACTTGAGCACCGAGTGATTGTTTTAATTCATCAGGAGCCCCAGCAAATAAAGGAGTATCGAAAAGACCGGGTAATATTGTATTAACTCTAATTCCCTCTCTAGAAAGATCTCTTGCTACTGGCAAAGTCATACCAACAATTCCGCCTTTTGAGGCTGAGTATGCTGCTTGACCAATTTGACCGTCTTCAGCCGCAACAGATGCAGTATTAACTACAGCGCCTCTTCCGCCATCATCAGTTATTGGATCAAGGCTCATCATTCCTGCTGATGAATATGCTATACACCTAAAAGAGCCAATTAAATTTATTTGAATAACTGTATTAAATGGGTCTAATGGATGGGGAACAATATCGCCAGTTTTTTTATCTCTAGCAGCTGTTTTGATAGCAATACCTATGCCTGCACAATTAATAAGAATTCTCTCTTGACCATTAATGCTGCGGGCTTTTTCAAATGCAGAAATAACGCTTTCGTCGCTAGTTACATTAGCTTCACAAAACACACCGCCAATATCTGAAGCTACAGCCTCACCTTTTTCTGCATTCAAATCGAAAAGAGCGCATTTTACTCCAAATTTTGAAAGCTCACGAGCTGTTGCCTCTCCAAGACCTGAGGCACCTCCAGTTATCACCGCACTTATATTTTCATCAAGATTCATCTTTTTTCCTTATTATTTTATATTTGTTCAAATTCTTTTTTTTGATTTTTGTAGATTTTAGACTCTCTTCTTACAATATACAATGTAGATAAAATAATAATTGAAGAGCCAATTAAGGTATTAATCCCGAAAATTATTCCAAAAACTAAAAAATCAACAGCCGCACTTGCTAAAAGTCTTACATAGTCTATGGGTGCAATTACCGAGGCTTCTCCTATTGCGTAAGCTCTAATGAAAAAATTATGAGCAATCGAAGCACATATGGCCATTAAAAGAATAAGGCCTAACTGTTCAAAATTTGGAGTAATCCAAAATAATAGAGCAGGAATAATCATTATCGGTATACTGACAATATTTGAATAAAACATTAGCGTTACTGGTTCATCATATTTAGAGACAACCTTTACAAAAATTGCCGCTATCGCAAAAGCAAAGGCAGCTCCAAGAGCGGATAGTGATGCTATATTATAATCACCCGTTGGATTAAGCATCACAATCACTCCTAAAAAACCAAATAATGTTGCCAAGGTTCTTTTTAGGCCAACTTTTTCATGTAAAAAAATTGCTGCAAGTGGAACAACAAATAACGAGCTTGAAAAACGTATAGCTTGTGCATCTGCAAGAGGCATATTAACGATTGCATAAAAGCCCAATATTATTCCAATCGCACTAACAGCTCCCCTAGTAATTTGAAGCAAGGGTATCTTAGTCTTGATACCTCCTTTTGATAAACCTGCTTTCATTAAAAAAGGTAGAATTACGATTAAGCTAAAAGAAGATCTAAAAAAAGCAATCTGAAAAGCATGGAAATCATTTCCAAGATATTTTGCTAAAGACGCCATTCCGGTAAATGCAAAAACTGACATAAAAAGCCAAAAGGCACCTTGAAGATTATTTGATAATCCAGAGATAAACTCTGAAGTCTTTTTAAGCATTAAGATTTTACCCGGACCACAACTTTTCCTTTAGCTTTTCTGTCAGCTAAATCTTGAATAGCTTGAGCTCCATTACTTAAATCATAAACTTCAGATATATGTGGTTTTAAATGTCCATCATCATACATTTTTAGTAGATCAGTGACATTATCATTATGAAGGTCAGGGAATTGTGCTTTAAAGGCACCCCAAAAGACTCCAACTATTTGACACCCTTTTAAAAGTGCTAAGTTCAATGGAATTTTTGGTATATAGCCTGCAGCAAAACCAACTACTAGGTAGCGCCCCTCCCATGCTATAGCCCTTAGAGAAGGCTCGGCATAATCAGCTCCTACTGGATCATAAATAACATTTGCACCAAGACCAGAAGTTAAATCTTTGATTTGATTAGATAGAGATTTTTGTTCATCTCTATCCATGGAACCTGTTTTATAAACTAAACCTTCTTTTGCTCCATGATCCCTGCAAATCTGAACTTTTTCTTCCGTAGAGGCTGCGGCTATAACATTTGCACCCATAGCATTGCCGATTTCAACTGCAGCAAGGCCAACGCCACCTGCAGCGCCTAACACTAGAAGGCTTTCACCTTTTTTTAGATCTGCACGATCCTTTAAAGCATGATGAGATGTACCATATGTCATTAGGAATGATGCCGCCGTATCAAAATTCATACTGTCGGGTATAAGGGTCAACGAAGAAGGATCAACTAGAATTTTTTCAACAAAACATCCCCATCCAGCGGAAACAATTACCCTGTCACCAATCTTAAAACCTTCAACACCCTCACCAATTTCTGATATTGTGCCTGCCGCTTCTCCGCCAGGTGAAAAGGGAAGGGAAGGCTTAAACTGATACTTATCTTCTATTATTAAAACATCTGGAAAATTTACAGATGCAGAATAAATATCAACAATCACTTTTCCTGAGCTAATTATAGGATCGTCTACATCCTCATAAGATAAAGTTTCAGGTGGACCAAATTCTTTACACAAAAGAGCCTTCATATGTATCTCCTAATTTAATCTACTATCTTTAAACTGAAAAAAAGTATACGCCAAGATATTAAAAAAGTGCTAAATCAATAAGGACTTTACTAATTGAGGTGTATTTATAAATGCGTGGTTATTTTGGATTTGGAGCCGAAGGAATTTCTAAACCAATGAATATGGGAAATCTTGTAAGATCCGCCCATGCTTTTGGTGCGCAATTTGTATTCACTGTTTCAGCACATTATTCTGTAAGAGAGGGAAAATCAGACACATCAAAAGCACCCAACCATTTACCTTGGTACGACTGGAACGGGCCCTCAGAAATGAATCTCCCTAATAAGTGTAAATTAGTTGGTGTTGAGCTTGTTGAAGATGCAATTGAGCTTCCGTCCTTTCATCACCCAAAACAGGCTGCCTATATATTAGGACCTGAATTAGGCTCTTTATCAGATGAAATGATAAAAAAATGTCATTATATTATCAAAATACCGACTAAATTCTGCATTAATGTTCAAATAGCTGGATCAATTGTTATGTATGATAGAGTAAAATCGTTAGGTAAATTTTCTCAAAGACCTATGGTTCCCGGAGGTCCTAAATAAGATGAAAAATAATCCAGAGGAATTGACTGATAAGAAAAGTTTAATGGGCTTACCCAGGAATCAACTTGCTGATGCCTTGCAGGTTCTTGATATTCCAGAAAAACAAAAAAGTATGCGCCTAAACCAAATTTGGGGATGGCTTTATAATAAAGGATCAAAATCAATTAATGAGATGACAACTTTATCACTAGAGCTAAGAAAAGAAATTGAAAGCCACTTTGACCTCTCAAGACCAAAAATATCCGAAGATCAGATTTCAAAAGACGGAACAAGGAAATGGTTATTAAAATTCAAAGATGGTTCCGAAGTAGAAACAGTTTTTATACCAGATAATGACAGAGGAACTTTATGTGTTTCAAGCCAAGTGGGCTGTACTCTTAATTGTACATTTTGTCATACAGGCACACAAAAATTAGTCAGAAACTTAACTGCTCAGGAAATAATTGCTCAAGTTATTGTCGCCAAAGATTGTTTAAATGAATGGAATCCAGAACCAAGACAAATCACTAATGTAGTAATGATGGGTATGGGTGAACCCTTATATAATTTTGAAAATGTGCGCGATGGAATAATTACTATGTCAGACGATGCTGGTTTATCTATATCAAAAAGAAGAATAACTCTCTCAACCTCGGGTATTGTGCCGATGATAAAATCCGCAGGAGAAGAAATAGGCTCAATGCTAGCTATTTCTTTACATGCAACAAAGAATGATCTTAGAAATGAAATTGTACCAATTAATAAAAAATATCCTATAGAAGAGTTACTTGATGCTTGTAAGAATTACCCTGGGCTCTCTAATTCTAAAAGAATTACTTTTGAATATGTTATGCTTAAGGGAATTAATGACTCTGAATCTGAGGCTAGAGATTTAGTTAAATTAATTTCTGGTATACCTGCAAAAATAAATTTGATACCTTTTAATCCTTGGCCTGGGTCATCTTACGAGTGTTCAGACTGGGGTCAAATTGAAAAATTTGGTGATATTGTTAATAGAGGGGGTTATGCTAGTCCAATAAGAATTCCAAGAGGTAGTGATATTTCGGCTGCCTGCGGACAATTAAAAAGTGACAGCAAAAAAGAAAAAGCCTCAGATAGATATAAGAAAGAGCTTGCCAAAATGGAGAGTGAGCGTATAGGACGGCTATAAGTTATCCTGGAGAAAATTATGAGTATGGACAAAAAAATAAATAAAGTCGTTTTGGCCTATTCTGGAGGCCTAGATACTTCAGTTATACTAAAGTGGCTAGAAGAAAAGTATGATTGCGAGGTTGTAACATTTACCGCTGATCTTGGACAAGGAGCAGAGCTTGAAGAAGCTAAAGCCAAGGCAGAGTCTCATGGCGTAAAAGAGATTTTTATCGAAGACTTAAGAGAAGACTTTGTTGCAAATTATGTTTTCCCCATGTTCAGGGCAAACACATTATATGAGGGGAAATATTTATTAGGTACAGCAATAGCTAGACCTTTAATTGCCAAAAGACAAATAGAGATAGCGCATCAAGTTGGTGCTGATGCTGTCTGTCATGGAGCAACGGGTAAAGGGAATGACCAAGTAAGGTTTGAGCTGGCCTATTATGGGTTAAATCCTGATATAAATGTTATTGCTCCCTGGAGGGAATGGGATTTAAATTCAAGATCAAAACTAATAGATTTTGCGGAGAAGCACCAAATTGCAATAACAAAAGATAAAAGAGGTGAGGCGCCTTTTTCAGTTGATGCAAATCTTTTGCATACTTCTTCAGAAGGTAAATTACTTGAAGATCCATCTTTAGAATGTCCAGAAGATGTTTTTCAAAGAACTGTGTCACCGGAAAGCGCACCTGATAAAGCTACATATCTAAATATAACATTCTCTAAAGGTGATCCTGTTGCAATTGATGGTAAAAATTTATCGCCTGCAGAACTTTTAACTGAGTTGAATAAGGTTGGTGGAGAGAACGGCGTGGGCAGACTAGATTTGGTTGAAAATAGAAGTATAGGTATGAAATCAAGAGGTATTTACGAAACTCCAGGTGGTACAATACTTATTGAAGCGCATAGAGGAATTGAACAAATCACCCTTGATAGAGAGGCCTGCCATCTGAAAGATGAAGTAATGCCTAGATATGCTGAATTAATATATAATGGTTTTTGGTTTTCTCCTGAGAGAAGAATGTTACAAGCCCTTATTGATGAAAGCCAAGGCAATGTATCAGGTGATGTCAGAGTGAAAATATACAAGGGTGGGGTTTCAGTTGTCGGAAGAAGTTCGTCAAAATCATTATACTCACTTGAACATGTAACTTTTGAAGAAGATAGCGTTTATGATCAAATTGATGCTGAGGGCTTTATTAAGCTAAGCGCCCTAAGGTTAAAGTTAGCAAAAAAACTTTAAAATTCTAATTCAGAAAATTGAATATTATTTTGAGCACATGTTGCAATCAAAGTATTTAATAGAAGGCACGCTATTGTCATTGGACCTACACCTCCAGGAACAGGTGTTATTGAAGAAGCATTTTTAATTGCCCCATTAAAGTCAACATCACCAACTAGCTTGGTTTTTCCGGGTCCTTTTTCGGGGGCATCTAATCTATTAATGCCGACATCAATAATTGTTGTTCCTTTACTTACCCAATCCTCTTTTATTAATTCTGGAATTCCTACAGCAGCAACTATTATATCAGCAGATAGACAGAGCTCCTTGAGATTTTTTGTACGTGAATGACATATTGTTACTGTACAATTTTCTTTAAGTAATAACTGTGCAATCGGTTTTCCAACTAAATTTGATCGGCCAACAACAACTGCGTGAAGACCGGAAAGATCTCCTAATGTTTCTTTAATAAGAATTGCTGATCCTTGAGGGGTACAAGGGACCATTCCATTTAAACCACTTGCTAGATATCCAGAATTAACAGGGTGAAGGCCATCAACATCTTTTGATGGAAGAATACTTTCAATAATTTTTTGCTGAGACATATGTTTAGGAACGGGAAACTGAACTAATATTCCATTTACAGACTTATCCTCATTCAACTCTCTTACTTTTTTTAAAAGATTTTCTTCTGAAGTTTTCTCTTCCAGGCGAAATTCTAAAGATTTCATACCTGCTTCTTTAGTTTGAATACCTTTATTACGAACATAGATTTCACTAGCAGGATCATTGCCAACTAAGACAACGGCTAGGCCAGGCGTAATTGAATATTTTGATATTAGATTTTCAGTAGCAACTTTTATACGCTCCCTTAGGTTTATAGCGTGCTGTTTGCCATCTATAATTGAACCTACCATTAACTATAAAGCCAAGGGCCAATATTCTCTCAAAAGAGAACGTAAAAAATAAATGGCCAGGAGTGCTATTATTGGAGAAATATCAATACTTCCAAGACTTGGTAAAAAAGATCTTATACGGCCCAATACAGGTTCAGTTAATCGCCATGAAGCTTCATGAAACATTCGGACTACCTGATTAGAATTATTGATTATATTTAAAGATGAAAGCCAACTCAAAACCACAGTAATAATTATTACCCAGGAATAAAGATCTAAAATGGCATCTATTAATAAGAAAATTGAATTCATCTTTACTGTTTACTATTTGTTATGAGCCTTTTCAATAAACAAATATAATTCTCCTTCTTTATTTAAAAAAATTACCAAATAAGTATTATCTCTTCATCAGATCTATAGAGTTTATCTCCTGGTTGAGTTGAGAACGATTGATGGAATTCTTTCATATTGATAACGACTCCATCAACTCTAAATCTAGCTGGTGAATGAGGATCGGTTGCAACTCTCATTGCAGCAATTTCTTTACGAAACTTCACACGATCTGACTGGGCAGTTCCTATAAAAAATCTTTGCTCACCTGTATAATTATCAATTATCGGAGAGGGATTTCCACCTAAAGATATCTTATAAGCCCTAAAAGCAGCTTTAGAGCCTCCAAGATCAGCAATATTTTCTCCTAGCGTAAGCTCACCATTCAAAGTAATACCTGGAACAGCTTCATATTTCGAATATTGATCAATTAGCTTCTGAGTTCTTGCTTCAAAGTTTTCTCTATCTTCCTTTGTCCACCAGTTATTTAAATTACCATCGCCGTCAAACTGGGATCCTTTATCATCGAAGGCATGACTTATCTCATGGCCGATTGTAACTCCTATAGCACCATAATTAACTGCATCATCGGCTATTGGATTAAAGTTAGGTGGTTGAAGATATGCTGCAGGAAAAACAATTTCATTTTTAGTTGGACTAAAATATGCATTAACCGTTTGAGGAGACATAGACCATTCTCTTCTGTCAACAGGTCCATTTAATTTCTCAAGTGCTTTTTTGTAGCCAAAAGTAGCGGCATTTTGAAGGTTACCATAAAGATTGTTTGGACTAATAGATAATCCATTGTAATCATCCCAAATTTCTGGATATCCAATTTTTACATTTAATTTAGAAAGTTTTTCTAGTGCCTTTTCTTTTGTTTCACGTGACATCCAACTCAAATCTTCAATACCAAACCTGAATGCCTCTAACAAATTTCCGACTAAGACTTCCATACGTATTTTATATTCCGGAGGAAAATATTCTTTTATATATATTTTTCCTATAGCGTCACCCATAACTCCGTTAGATAGACCAACACCTCTTTTCCATAAGTCAGGTAATTTCTCCCTTCCAGTTAAAATTTTTGCATACTCAAATGACTCATTTATAAACTCATCGGATAAAGATCCGGAGGAGCCCTTAACTAACCTTACCAAAAGATAATCCTTCCAATCATCAATTGGTATTTCGACCATTAGGGCTAGAATAGATTTAATGTATTCAGGAGATTCTACTATAAATTTTTTTTGATTTTCTAATCCTAGGCTTTTAATCCAACCAACCCATTCACTCGAACCAAGACTATCAAGATCTTCTGGGCTGTAAGGGTTATAAATTTTTTCTGGATCACGACTATCTGTTCTAGATAATTGTATCTTTGCTATTTTCTTTTCAATCTCAAAAGCAATGGACGCTTTCTTTTTTTCTTTATCCACATCAATCAATGTTAATAAATTTTCTATATGGGTAATATATGCGTCTCGAGCTTTTTTATAGTTCTCCTCAAAATAGTAATCCCTATCTGGGAGGCCTAAGCCACTTTGATCAATATAAACAGTATAGTTAAGAGGGTCTTTTAAATCATCATATATCGCTATGGTAAATGGAACAGAGGGACCTGATTTAATAGAGTATGAAAAGTAATCCCACAAATCTTTGGTATTTTTGATTTTTGAAATCTTTTTTATACCCTCAGCAATGGGTTGAAAGCCAAGTTTATTTATACTTTCACGGTCCATATAGCTTTTATAAAGATTACCAATTTTTATTTCTTCATCGCTTAGATTCAGATCTTTTTGTTCTATCTTATTAATAATTTCTTCAATAAGTTTACGTTGATTAGAATAAGACTCTTCACGTAACGTCATGTAGGATCCCCAGCCAATTTGGTCATCCGGGATCGGAGTATTATTCAACCATTCACTATTAATGTGATCGTATAGACTATCTTGTGGCCTAGTAAGATAATTAAACTCTTCAGGATTTATACCCGATAGAGTATTTTTAGCCAGAGTATCATTTTCTAGAAATAAAAATGAAAATAGAAAAATTAAATAAATAAATAGTTTCATACTATATTCCTTACATTGCGCTTATGCCGCCATCAATTTTTAATTCAGAGCCAGTAACAAATTTTGACTCGTCGCTTGCTAGATAAAGGACTGCATAAGCCACATCATCAGTGTCTCCGACGACACCAAGAGGGACCTGCTTACCTAGTTTACTCAAAAGTTCATCTCGCTTGAGTGGAGGCCTATCGCCCCTTCCCCCTGTAAGCCAACCATCAAGAATTGGAGTATTGATAAATGTAGGGTGAATTGTATTACAACGAATCTGATAACCTTGCCTTGCACAGTGAAGAGCAATTGATTTAGACATTAACCAAACACCTGCTTTTGCTGTATTGTATGCAACCATATTATGGCCAGCTATTAATCCTGAAATCGAAGATGTATTTACAATAGAGCCTGGTGCATATTTTTTCATAATGGGAACGGCATACTTACTTCCAAGAAAAACACTGTCTGTATCAATCTTCATCACTTTTTGGAAAGTTTCATAATCAGTTTCTTCAATTGTTGAACCAGCTGATATCCCAGCATTGTTTACTAAAATATTTAAGCCACCCATTAATTCTTCTGCTTTTTTCAACGTATCTTTCCATTCCTCTTCGGAGGTAACATCTAAATTAAGTGCAAATGCTTTACCGGGATACCTATCATTAATTTTCTCAGATACAGATATAACGCCTTCTTTATTAATATCAGCTAATACAACTTGGGCACCTTCTTTTGCTAGCATGAAAGCAATTGCCTCGCCTATACCTTGTGCCGCGCCAGTAATAAAAGCCATCTTCCCACTCACACGTCCCGTCATACTCTACTCCCAAAAGTTTTATTATATAAAAATTTTAATTATTCTATCCATCAAATCTTAAATGACTAGATTTATCTTATTTCATCGTAGAAAATTTTTTTTGTTAAAATGGCTGGAAGAATCTTAGGTTTTTTTTCACCACTCTTCCAATATAGGTACAAAGGAACCCCCCCGCGTTGGTATTTTTCTAATTCTTTCGTTATTAATGGATCATAATTTGTCCAATCAGCAACAAGATAAATTAAATCGCCCTTATCAATTAGCTCATTAAAAGATTTTGATTTAAATACAACTGCCTCATTTACCTTACAAGTCAAACACCAGTCAGCTGTAAAATTAACTAAGATATTTTGATCAGTCTGTTTATATACATCTAATTTTTCATTTGACCACACCTCCCCAAGAGATGGTTCGGTTCTGATTTTATTCTCAGTATTATTATTAAATAATACTATAAAAAGCGGTCCTAAAATAATAAAAAATATTGATATATACTTATATAATTTCTTATCGGCACTACCTTTGTAAGCCACCAAGGCAATGATAACAAAAAATAGACCAATAAAGAGATCTCGTAACCCAATAAAACCAGCTTGTCTTTGTACAACCCATGCAAGCCATATCGCGGTAAGGCCCATTGGAATTGACATTAACTGGCCGACTCGAACCATCCATACACCAGGCTTGGGTAGAAAATTAAGTCCGGACGGAATGGCGGAAAGTACCATAGTGGGGAAAGCAACACCAAGACCTAGCGATAAAAAGATCAAAAGAGATACAAAAAATGACTGGGATAAACCCCATCCAATAGCTGCTCCCATAAATGGCCCGGTGCATGGAGTTGCTACAATCACAGTCAGACAGCCCAACAATAATGAATTAAGATAGCCCGTTGTTTTTGAACCAATTCCTCCCAACCTAGTTAGCGAAGAACCAAATTCTATTTTAAATAATAAAGTAAAGGCTATAGCAAAGAATAAAACAGATAAAAGACTTGAAACAGAGCTAGATTGAAGTTGCCAACCCCAGCCAACAGCTTGACCAAGACTCCTAAATATAAAGGTTGCAGATAATAAAACCATCATACTTAATTCAACGCCTATAGAAAATGCTAGACCATGCTTCCAAGCTCCGCCCACACTAGATTCTTTAATAAAAGTCATTACTTTAAGAGCAATTACTGGAAAAACGCATGGCATAATATTTAAAATGATGCCTCCAAAAAATGCTAAAATAATAGCAACCAAAAAAGAAATTGATGAATTTTTAGGTATATTTATCTCTTGTACATCTTCGATGACTGAAGAAATATTAGAAAATACTTTGCCATCATTAGTTACTATTTCTAAAACACCCGAAAAGCTCTCTAGATTTTTTTTCCTATCCGGTCTTTCTATAATTAGCTTAGATTCATTTTCGTCCTTAAAATAAGATTGGACTGAAGAATATTTAATTAGCCCATTTTGTTCTGGATAAAAATAGGCTTCAAGAACATTATTGGTATTGTTTTCCCATGATAGTGAAAAAAGGTCATCAGAAGCTTGAGCTTTTATATCTAGCTGACTTTGAGAAGGTATTTTTTTATACCAATTAGATAATAATTCTCTTGAGATAGAAATATCATCATTATTAAATTCATTAATATTAAAACTAATTATAGCCTTTTCCGGAATACATATTAATTCACAAATAAGAAAATCAATCTCAACAGCAAATTCTTTTCCTCCGGTATAGCTCTCGTCAACATTAAAGATTATAGGAAGAACTAATTGATCATAATATCCATAACTCATTAGTGGCTCAACTTCTGCCCGCCCTGGTGCTGGCCAAAGCTTAGTATCTGGATTTACTCCATTAGGTATCGTCCATTTAAATTCAGGGGGTAATCCCGAGTCTCCTGGATTTTTCCAATAAGTATGCCATCCAGGTGACAAATTAAATTTAATACCTAGAACAAAATTTTCTCCTACCTTTATCTCTTTTGATTCAGCTAAAATTTCAATTCTAGCATGATCCGTGACTGCACTAGGTATTTGACCGTATGAAGAGCCAGTACTAAAAAGTAAAATTAAAATTAGAAATAAAAAATTTTTCATAGCCTTTAAATGACCCTTTTAAAAAGAAGAAGTTCTTGTTGAATAAAATCCTTAATTATTTTTTGTTTTGTTAACATCCTAGCATAATCATATTAAAAGTTCATTTAGGTAAGTTATTTAATTCATGATAGTTATTAAACGAATAATAAAAATTTAGGAAGCCATAATGGTAAACGATAATTTAACAGTCTTGGGAATTGAGAGTAGTTGTGATGAAACTGCGGTATCCATAGTTAGATTAAAAAATAAAAAACATGGTGAAATTTTATCAAATGTTATTTTTAGTCAAATTGAAGAACATTTACCATATGGAGGGGTTGTTCCTGAAATTGCATCAAGGTCTCACGTAGAGAGCTTAGGTCCATTAATTGATGAAGCCTTAAATAAGGCATCATTAAAACTAGGTGATATAGATGGCGTTGCAGCTACAGCAGGTCCCGGTTTAGTTGGAGGACTAATTGTAGGACTAACAACAGCAAAAGGCATCTCTTTAGGTGCAGGAATTCCACTTATAGGAGTAAACCACTTAGAGGGGCACGCCTTAACCCCCTTGCTAACTAATAAAGTTTCATTTCCTTATATTTTATTATTGATTTCAGGAGGGCACACGCAATTAATACTTGTAAAGGGTCTCGGAGATTATGTTCAGTTAGGTACAACGCTTGATGATGCCGTTGGAGAAGCTTTTGATAAGGCAGCTAAATTTCTTGATTTAGGTTATCCCGGAGGACCGGCATTGGAAAAAGTATCTTTAAAGGGTTCTAAAAATAGATTTAATTTCCCTAGGCCACTTTTAAAATCTGATGATTGTAACTTTTCTTTTTCAGGCTTAAAAACCTCTCTTATAAGAGAAGTAAAAAAAATCGAACCTATAACAGAAACTGATTTATCTGATCTAGCGGCGTCTTATCAACAAGCAATTATTGATTGTTTAATAACAAAATCAAATAATGCAATATCAAAGGTAGAAAAAGAATATCATGATTTAGATATTAAATATTTTGTTGCGGCCGGAGGTGTTGCTTCGAATAAAGCCATAGGAAAGAGTCTTAATAATTTAGCCCTTCAAAATAATATGGAGTTTGTTGCACCGCCAATTCAGTTTTGTACTGATAATGCTGCAATGGTTGCATGGACTGGTGGATTAAGGTTATTAAGTGGTCAAAAAGATAATTTAGAAATCCCCGTAAGACCCAGGTGGCCTTTAGAGGAAATGAGAATTAATGGAGATAGTTATGAATAACCGAAAGCATTACAAATCTATTTCGGTTATTGGAGCTGGAGCTTGGGGAACTGCGATTTCTGCAACTTTATCAAAAAATCAAAAATCAATAGGTATTTGGGCAAAGGAGAGAGAAGTTGTTGATTCAATTAATTTAAGCAACGAAAATACTTTGTATCTTCCGGGGGTTAGTCTTTCAGAAAAGATAAAAGCCTATAATGATTTTCATTTTCTTAAAGAAAGTGATTTATTATTTTTAGTTACACCAGCTCAATTTCTAAGAAATACATTAGAACAAATCAAACATATTATTAATAAGAGTGCTCCAATAGTGCTGTGCTCAAAAGGAGTAGAAATTGATTCTTTAAAGCTAATGAGTGATGTCACAAAAGAAGTTATTCCTGATAACATTGTTGCTATTTTATCGGGACCAAGTTTTGCAATCGATGTGGCCAATAACCTTCCAACAGCTCTAACCCTAGCCTGTAGAGATAATGAAATTGGAAAAAAAATTGCTGAAACAATAAATTCACCAGAATTTAGAATTTATCAAAGCCAAGATATTGTAGGGGCACAGATTGGTGGAGCAACAAAGAATATAATAGCAATTGCATCTGGCATTGTTTTTGGAAAAAACCTTGGTGATAGTGCAAGGTCCGCCCTTATAGCAAGAGGTTATTCAGAAATTAGAAGGCTATCTGAGGCTATGGGTGGAGAAGAAAGAACTTTAGCTGGGCTCTCTGGAATGGGTGACTTAATTCTCACTTGTAATTCAGAAACTTCAAGAAATTTTACTTTAGGAATAAAATTAGGAAAAGGCATGGACATCAATGAAGCAACAAATAATCTTAAATCTGTTGCTGAAGGTATGTTCTCGACAAAAGCTATTACCGAGCTAGCAAAAAATTACGACGTGACTATGCCCATAACCGAATCAATTAATAAGTTAATAACGAATGAAACAAATATTGATTCTATTATTGAGGAATTATTATCCCGCCCATTAAAAGAGGAAACCTAAATGTTATTTTCGATAATCTGTTTAGACCACAAAGATTCGCTTGAAAAAAGACTGTCCAATAGAACGGATCACTTAAAATATGTTAAAGATACAGGTTTAGTTCGTTATGCTGGGCCCCTATTAAGTGATGTTAATGAAGAAATGATGGGAAGCTTGATTATTATAGAAGCAGAAAATAAAGAAGGGGCGTTAAAATGGTCAGAGGCCGATCCTTATAATAAGGCCGGACTCTTTAAGTCTGTAGAAATTTATAAATTTAAACATTTAATATAATTAAAAATCAGAAGTTATACCGTTCTTTTCCCAGTCATTGTATCGAGTTGGCTCAGGCCCGTTCCTTCCATCTAGCTCTTTTGGAAGATTTGACTTATCCATCTTGGCCTTTCTTTCTTTAGCCTCAAGGAGAGCACGCTTAGCAATATCTTCTTTAGATTCATTGTTTTTATGTAAATTTTTAGACATAAGGATATATATAACCTACGAATACTTAAAATTGAAAGTTTGTTATGAAAAAAAATTCAGAAAATTTACATCTAGGCGATGGACTGCCAGCTCGAAGTATAGCTATTAAGATATTAATTGAAGTCTTAGAACAATCTATTCCTCTCGATGATGCCCTGAATAAATCACTTAAGACTGGATCGCCTCTTTCAAAAATGCAAAAAGAGGATCGATCTTTTTGTAGGGTTCTTATATCATCAACATTAAGAAACCTCTCAGAAATTGATTATATTTTAAATAAATTTCTTACAAAGCCACTCAGTAAATCTCCGCCTAGAATCCAGATGATTCTTAGAATAGGAATTACTCAACTTTTGTATCTAAAGACTCCGGGCCATGCCGCAACCAATACTTCTGTAGAATTAGGAGGCAAGAAATGGAAGGGCCTGATTAATGCAATCATGAGAGGAGTATTAAGAGAAGAAGAAAATGTAAAAAAATTTAAAACCGAGGCTCCTAAAATACCAAAATGGCTAGCAGAACGGTGGAAAAAAGATTGGCCGAAGCAATACGAATATATTGAAAAATCGCACCTTTCATTGAGTCCTCCAATAGATATATGTGTAAAAAGTAATCCAGAAATTTGGGCTGAAAAATTAGATGGATTGGTTGTTGCGAATAAGACAGTTCGACTTCAAAATGTTGGTTTAATTTCAGATCTTGAAGGATATGACAATGGGGACTGGTGGGTACAAGATTTTTCATCCCAAACACCTATTAATATTTTTGATATAAAAATTGGGGAGGAAGTTCTTGACCTTTGTGCTGCACCTGGAGGTAAAACTGCTCAATTAATATCGCTAGGAGCAAAAGTTACATCAATCGATGGAAATAAAAAAAGAATAGCTAGACTAGATGAAAACTTGAAACGCCTAAATTTTAACTCCTCAATCTTTCATTCTGATATAAGAAGTTATGAGTCTGAAAAAAAATGGTCGAAAATTATCCTAGATGCCCCCTGCTCTTCCACTGGAACCTTAAGAAGGCACCCTGATATAATGCACATAAAAAAAGAGAGTGATATTAGGTCGCTGACAAAACTTCAATCTGAATTACTCCTATCAGCCTGGAAATTTTTAGCTAACGAAGGCCACCTAATTTATTGTACATGCTCTTTAGAAAAAGAAGAGGGTGAAAATCAAATCCTCAAATTTGTTAATGAAAATAAAAATGCAGAAATAGATAAAATAAAATCCGGGGAAGCTGCCGAGTTAAAGGAGTTAATTACAAAAGAAGGATTTCTAAGAATTTTTCCAAATCATTTAAATGAAATTGGGGGTACAGACGGTTTTTTTATTGCAAAACTAAAGAAAGTATCTTGAGTGCTTGCTTCAGAATAAAAGCTCTGTTAATGAAATTATATGGCTAACCAAATTAAAATCTCTCCTTCTATCCTATCTGCTGACTTTTCATGTTTAGGAAAAGAAATTGAGGCGATTGATAATGCTGGAGCCGACTACATTCATGTTGATGTCATGGATGGCCACTATGTCCCAAATTTAACTATTGGCCCTGAGGTCATAAAGGATATTAGAAAATCTACTAGTAAAACTTTTGATGTTCATCTAATGATTGAGCCAGTTAATCCTCTACTAGAAAGTTTTGCAGAGGCAGGGTCTGATATAATTACATTTCACCCTGAGGCTGAAAATAATCCAAAGGATACTTTGAAAATAATTAAACAGCTTGGTTGTAAAACTGGTATTTCTCTTAATCCCTCAACGCCAATTGAGGTTCTTAATTCATTAATTGAAGAAGTTGATTTAATTTTAGTTATGACAGTTATACCGGGGTTTGGTGGACAAAGCTTTATGGAGGATCAATTAGTAAAGATAAAAAATATTAGAAAAATGATTGATCAAACTGGAAGGCAAATAGATCTTGAAGTGGACGGTGGTATAAATTTCGAAACTGCACCAAAAGCAATTGCCGCAGGGGCAAATGTTTTAGTTGCAGGGACTGCGACTTTTAAAGGCGGACCAAAAAAATATCAACAAAATATAAAGACTCTTAGAGGAATATAGAAGTATGTCAAAGATCAAGAGGGCTTTAATCTCCGTATCAGATAAAAATGGAATTACAGATTTTGCAAAGGACCTTATTGATTTGGGTATTGAAATTATTTCTACTGGAGGAACATATTCTGCATTATCAGATTCTGGTTTAATGGTAACCGATATTTCATCTGTAACTGATTTTCCTGAAATTTTAGATGGAAGAGTTAAAACCCTTCACCCCAAAGTGCATGGTGGTCTTTTGGGCAAAAGAGAAAATGATGAACACAAGAAGGTAATGAAAGAACACGATATACAAGATATCGATCTGCTTGTGGTAAACCTATATCCTTTTGAGGAAACAATATTAAAAAAATCTGATTATGAAACTTGTATTGAAAATATAGATATTGGTGGGCCAGCTATGATTAGAGCCGCGGCAAAAAATCATTCGCATGTAGGGGTTATTGTCGACCCTGAAGATTATGAGGCTGTAATAGGCGAACTTAAAAATAATCAAATTTCTTTAAGCAAAAATACATTAAAAGAATTAGCTCTAAAAGCATATGCAAGAACTGCTGCCTATGACTCTACAATATCAAATTGGATGTCTGAGGAAATAAATAAACCCCTCGGAAAGTTTCTTTCTCTTGGTGGGGTAGAACAACAAAATCTGAGATATGGAGAAAACCCTCATCAAAAAGCAAAATTTTATAATGATGGCTCTAATAGAAAAGGCCTAATAACTTCAAAGCAACTTCAGGGTAAAGAACTTAGTTACAATAATATTAACGATACCAACGCTGCTTTTGAGCTTGTTTCTGAATTTGATCCAGATCAAAATTTTGCCGCTGCCATTATTAAGCATGCAAATCCTTGTGGTGTAGCTACAGGAGGAAACCTTTTAGAGGCATATTCTAAGGCCTTGAGGTGTGATTCCGTTTCTGCATTTGGAGGAATAATAGCCCTTAACAAAAAACTTGATGGGGTAACTGCTGAAAAAATATCAGAAATATTTACAGAAGTAATAATAGCGCCTGAAATTTCTGAAGAAGCAAAGTCAATACTTGCAGCTAAAAAGAACCTCAGGGTTTTGACTACGGGTGGGTTAGCAGATCCAAGCTTACCTGGAGTTGTGATGCGTTCAGTTTCTGGAGGATTTCTTGCTCAAACAAAAGATAATATAATAATTGATAAAGATAATCTTAAGGTAGTTTCTAGTCGACAACCCTCTGAGCAAGAGATGCAGGATTTACTATTTGCCTTTAAGGTCGCTAAGCATGTTAAGTCTAATGCCATAGTTTACGCAAAAGAAGGGGCAACAGTTGGAATTGGGGCGGGCCAAATGAATAGGCTTGATTCATCTAGAATCGCCGCTCGAAAATCAGAAGATGCCGCTAAAGCTGAAGGCCTTGAAAGTCCTTTGGCTATTGGATCTGTGGTAGCATCCGATGCTTTCTTTCCTTTTGCTGATGGACTAATGGCTGCTGCTGATGCTGGGGTTACCGCCATTATTCAGCCTGGTGGATCTATTAGAGATGATGAAGTAATTGAAGCAGCAAATAATGCAAATCTAGCGATGGTCTTTACCGGAATCAGGCACTTCAACCATTAAAAATTATTTCTAAAATCTATTTTATAAATAAAAAACAATCATACTAGTTAAATTAGGACTAGAAATGTGGAAGAATATATATAACGGATAAAACACCAACAACAGTTAGGACAACTGTATAAGGAAGAGCCATTAAAACCATTCTCAAATAAGAAAGGCCAAGTAAGGGCGCTACCGAAGAAGTTAATAAGAATAGAAATGCTGCTTGCCCATTTGGTGTTGCTACACTTGGAAGATTTGTTCCACTATTAATAGCTATAGCCAGTAAATCAAATTGTTCTCTATCGATT
>MDSX01025411.1_pt1 | contig 18816 bp, 17 predicted proteins | sample 811141 | NCBI WGS metagenome assembly MDSX01 (sample SAMN05326642, study PRJNA326480) | marine metagenome | isolation source: seawater | place: Atlantic Ocean: South East | collected 2010 | reverse complement strand
TCATAATTATATTAAAAAACTAGATTTAGCACTTCGTTTTTTACCCCGCCCAGCTGATTATCTTTTTTTATATCTCTTTGGGTTTTACATATTACTAATAGTCTTAAAAATTGATTATCGAATAGCTGTTTTAGGAGCTTTAGCTTTTGGTTTTTCTACCTATCTAATCATTATTCTTGGTGTTGGCCACAACGCTAAAGCTCATGCAATAGCTTATATGCCATTGGTATTATCAGGCATTATCTTGACTTTTCAAAAACGATATGCTTTAGGGTTTTTTGTAACAGCTATTGCTTCTGGCCTAGAGCTTGTGACCAATCACCCACAAATGACGTATTATCTTTTGATTTTAATTTTAATACTAGGGATATCCTATTTAGTTCAATATGTTAGATCAAATGAGCTGCCTGCATTCTTCAGGGCCTCATCTGTTCTTTTATTAGCGGCTTTTTTTGCTCTTTCGATGAACGCAACTAACTTGTTAGCAACAAGTTCTTATGCTAAAGAAAGCACCCGAAGTAAAAGTGAATTAACAATTAATTCAAATGGAACTATCAGGCAACAGAGTTCCGGATTAGATAAAGACTATATCACTCAATTTAGTTATGGAATATTAGAGACTTTCAACCTTTTTATCCCACGTTTTATGGGAGGTGGAAATCGCGAGGATCTTGGGAAAGATTCTGAAACGTATAAAGCTTACAGAGCGCTTGGAGCTACTCATTTACAATCTCTTCAAGAGTCCAAACGAGCCCCTATGTACTGGGGGGATCAACCGATTGTAGAAGCACCGGCTTATATTGGAGCTGTGGTTATATTTCTATTTGTATTGGCCTTGTTCTTATATCAAGGCCGTTTTAAATGGTGGATAATAATAGGTGTTTTAGTGTCACTACTTTTATCCTATGGTAAAAATCTATCTTTCTTAACTGACTTCTTTATTAATTATGTTCCATTATATAATAAGTTTAGAGCAGTTAGCTCTATTCAGGTCATCTTAGAATTGTGTATACCTCTACTTGCTGTTTTAGGTTTATCTCAAGTATTTAACAATAAGATATCTTCAAATATAAAAATAGTTGCTCTTAAAAAAGCGTCTGTTGTTTTGGTTGGAATTTGTACAATATTTCTTGTATTTAAAAATTCATTATTTGACTTTGTAGGGGCAACTGATGGGCAGTTTATGCAGTATTACGGTGCTTCTTTTGTAGATGCTATTAGATTAGATCGAAGTTTAATTTTCTCCGACGACACACTGAGATCTCTATTTTTTGTATTGGCTACTGCTGCTCTAATTCTTGCCCATTTAAAGCAGAAAATATCTCAAAATTTAACAATATCTATTCTGGGATTAATCTTAGTTCTAGACTTAGTAGTTGTGGACCTTCGTTATGTAAATAGCGATGATTTTGTTAAAGCCATTCAAGTAGATAAGCCATATAAGTTAAATTCAGTTAACAAAGAAATATTAAAGGATACCACAATATACAGAGTTCTGGATCGGTCTGATAATTCTACTCAAACATCATATTTTCATAATGCGATAGGAGGTTACCATGCTGCCAAATTAAGGCGATTTCAAGAGCTACAGCAATTTCACATCGATAAAAATAATTTTGAAGTACTTAATATGTTGAACACTAAATATATTATTTACAAAGATAATGAGGATGTTGTACGTTATTTTAAAAATGACCAAAATAATGGTAATGCTTGGTTTGTAAACTCTTTGAAGGCAGTCCAAACAGCAGACCAAGAAATAACAGCTCTAGATTCAATTAATACAAAAACTACAGCCATATTTAACGACTCTAAACTTTCTTCTACAATTTATAGTGTAGATTCAACAGCTGTGATAAAACTAGTAGATTACAAGCTTAATCAGCTAGTTTATGAATCAAACAATTCTAATGATGGTTTTGCTGTTTTCTCTGAGATTTATTATGAAAATGGATGGGATGTATTTATTGACAATGTGAAGGTTGATCTCCATAATGTTAATTATGTTTTAAGGGGTTTAAATATTCCTAAGGGCACTCACCGTGTAACTTTTAAATTTAATCCATCAGTTGTTAAAACAGGATCAAATATTTCTCTAATAAGTACAATTTTTCTAATTCTAATTACCTTGGGTCTTATTACTTTTAACTACAAAAAAAGGTTGTGAAAAAAGTTCTAATAATCACATATTATTGGCCTCCTGCTGGTGGTCCTGGAGTTCAAAGATGGCTGAAATTTGTAAAGTATCTCCCGGATTTTGGTATAGAGCCTATTGTATACTGCCCTCAGAATCCAAGTTATCCAATAATGGATGTTTCAATGGTTTCTGAAGTTAGTCCTAGATTAGAAATAATACAAAAACCAATTAATGAACCATATAGATTGGCCAGGTTGATATCAAAGTCAAAAACAAGTAATCTTTCTAAGGGAGTAATTTCTGTACAAAATAAACAAACAACTTTAGAAAAAATATTTTTGTTTATTCGAGGTAATTTTTTTATTCCCGACGCTAGAGTCTCGTGGGTAAAACCTTCATTTTCTTTTTTATCAGATTATATTAAAATTCATAATGTAGATACAATTATTACTACAGGTCCGCCACATAGTCTACATTTGATTGGGTTAAAATTAAAGCAATCGCATTCGCTGAAGTGGATTACAGATTTCAGAGATCCCTGGACTCATATAGGATATCATAAAAAACTAAAACTAACAACACTTTCTAAAAGAAAGCACGAGCAATTAGAGGCTTCTGTACTTATGAATTCAGATCAAATCATTGTAACAAGTCCACAGACCAAATCAATTTTATCTAAATGTACAACTTCTCCCATATCAGTAATTACCAATGGTTACGACTTTGAAATTAGTAAAACCAGTAAACTAGATTCCAAGTTTACTTTGTCTCATATTGGTAATTTACATGATGGAAGAAATCCAGAGTTTTTATGGAAAACTCTCCATGATTTGGTCCAAAATTCAAATGATTTTTCTAAATATTTTCGTTTGAATCTAATTGGACATATTAGTGAAACAGTCTTAAATTCTATTAGAACGTTTGGTTTGGGAGCGTATACAAATCACATAGGTTATGTATCACACAGCGACGCCTTAAAATATCTAAGTAGGACTCAATTGTTGTTACTAATTGAAGAAAACTCTAATGAAACACAATATATAATTCCTGGAAAATTATTTGAATACATTGCTTCCAAGCGTCCAATAATAGCAATTGGCCCCGATGAATCAGATATAGAAAACATCATATCTGAGACTAGTTCTGGAAATTATGTTGCGTACAATGATGATGAATTACTTTGTTCTGTTGTTTTGGAATACTTTGAGAGATTTAAAAAAGGTAACTTGATTGTAAATTCAAAAGGATTTGAAAAATTTAGTCGAAAAAACCTCACACTTAAGTTATCCAAATTAATTTAATAAAAAACTCCGCAGTGATTTGGGATATTCAACCACGGAGTTGTCAACTAACTAACTATTTTTAATAAATAACATTTTTATAATAATTAATCAATTAGCGTGCCAAATAATTAAAATTTAAACATTTTTCTATTTTAATTACTTTAGTTTAGATTTTAAAAAAGTTCCTGTGGAAGATTTAGCTGATTTTGCTATAGTTTCGGGCGTGCCCTCTGCTAAAATATATCCTCCTTTAGCTCCACCTTCAGGCCCTAAATCGATTACATGATCAGCACATTTAATAAGTTCTAAATTGTGTTCAACTACCACTATGGAGTGTCCATTTTCAACCAGTGCATTGAAAGACTTTAGAAGTTTCTTAATGTCATGAAAATGAAGTCCGGTTGTAGGTTCATCGAATACGAATAAACCTGTCTCTGATTTAGAGCCTTTTACTAAGAATGAGGCTAATTTTATTCGTTGTGCCTCACCACCAGAGAGAGTTGAAGAACTTTGACCTAATGTTACATATCCAAGACCAACCTCTTGAAGTGGCTTAAGTTTATTTTTTATTTTTGATATTTTATGTGTGTCAAAAAATGAAATAGCATCATCTATCGTCATATTTAGAATATCATCAATTGTTTTACTGTTAAAATTAACTTCTAGTATTTGTTTCTTAAATCGTTTTCCGTTACAGTTATCACATTTGAGTTGTACATCAGCCATAAATTGCATTTCAATGGTAACAGATCCTTCTCCCTTACAGGTTTCACATCGACCTCCATCAACATTAAATGAAAAATGTTTCGGTTGATAATTTCTCAATAAACTTAGTTTTTGTTTAGAAAACAATGCACGTATATCGTCGTAAGCTTTAATATATGTAACTGGATTTGATCTAGAAGAGCGCCCAATAGGATTTTGATCTACGAACTCTATAAATTTCACGTTACTATAATTACCTTCAATTGATGTGTATTCACCTTCCTTTTCCCCAAAACCTCCAATTAATTTGAGTAGTGCAGGGTAAAAAATATTTTTTATGAGTGTACTTTTTCCGCTTCCTGAAACCCCAGTAATTACAGTTAACATATTGAGTGGGATCTTCACATCAATATTTTTTAAATTATGCTCTCTAGCCCCTTTAATGTTTAAATAATAATTTGAGATTCTTCTTTTATTAGGAACCTCAATTTTGTAAGTTCCTTTAAGGTATTTTGCTGTTAAAGTATCGCTTTTTAGTAGTGTTTCGTAGCTCCCATTTGCCATAACTTTACCTCCAAATGTACCTGCCTCTGGACCGATATCAATTATATAATCTGCTGACTCCATAATGGCTTCATCATGCTCTACTACAATAACTGTATTTCCCAAATCTCTTAAGGCATATAAGACATTTATAAGTCGTTCGGTGTCTTTTGAATGAAGACCAATACTTGGTTCATCTAAAATATACATGGAACCTACTAGGCTACTTCCAAGTGAAGTTGCCAGATTAATTCGCTGACTTTCTCCACCTGAAAGTGTGTTTGATTTCCTATTTAGAGTTAAGTAGTCGAGTCCAACATTCGCTAAAAATTCAAGTCGATTTTTAATTTCCTTCAAAAGTCTTTTTGATATTTTTTTTTCTTCTTTATTTAACTCTAAATTATTGAAGAAAATTTTCAAATCTTTTAATGACATCTCGACTAAATCAGAAATTGATGCCCCGCCAATTTTCACATAATTAGCTTCTTTTCTCAGCCTTTTTCCTTTGCATACGTTGCATTTAGTTTTTCCTCGGTATCTAGAAAGCATCACTCGATTTTGAACTTTGTATGCTTTAGATTCTAATTCTTCAAAGAAGGTATTAAGTCCTGTAAAATAACTATTTCCTTCCCATAATAATTTTTGTTGTCTTGCTTCTAATTCAAAATAGGGCTTGTGTATCGGGAAGTTAAATTTATGACTGTTGTTTACTAGCAGATCTCTATAATATTTCATTGTCTCTCCACGCCAAGGAAATATAGCATTTTCATAAATCGAGAGTGAGGTATTTGGAATTACCAGACTTTTATCTATTCCAATAACATCTCCGTAACCTTCACATTTTGGACATGCACCATATGGATTATTAAAACTAAACAGATGAGTGTTAGGTTCTAGAAATTTTTGACCATCTAGTTCAAAGGAATTGCTAAATTCTAGTTGATTAGATCCATTTATTTTTTCAAGAATACAACGGCCTTTTCCTTCATAAAATGCCATTTCTACAGTATCTGCTAACCGATTATAAAAGTTTTGATCCTGTTTAACAATAATTCTATCTACTACCAGACTGATTTGATTAGATTTTTTAAAATCTTCAACAAGTTCAATGCGTTCCACAGCATTACCTATTTTTATTCTCGAAAATCCTTGATGAACAAGTGCTTGAAGTTTATTTTCTATTGTTCTTCCTTCTTCTAGATGAATAGGAGACAGAAGTAAAAGCTTGTCTCCAACATTAAGTGTTTTAATATAATTAATGACATCACTTGTCGTATCTTTTTTGACGACATTGTTTGATTTTGGAGAAATTGTTTTTCCGACTCGGGCAAATAACAATTTCAAATAATCATAAATTTCTGTAGTTGTACCTACGGTTGATCTAGGATTGGTAGAATTCACTTTTTGCTCAATTGCTATTGCTGGAGCTATTCCTTTAATATAGTCTACATTAGGTTTATGTAATCGACCTAAAAACTGTCGAGCATAACTAGATAAACTTTCCACATAGCGTCGTTGTCCTTCAGCATATAGTGTGTCAAATGCTAAACTTGACTTTCCTGACCCAGACAGACCAGTAATTACTATTAATTTATGACGAGGAATTGCTACATCTATATTTTTTAAATTGTGAAGTTTTGCCCCTTTAATTAGAATGTGTTCTTTTGGACTTAGCTTTGAGAGGTCTAGTGACATTAATTTGATTAAAATTACTAAACAAATATACCATTATTATGAAAATTATTATGGTCTACGAGATCTTCTTCGTGTTAAATAAACTACAATAAATTTGCAATACAAGTAAGAATGTTATTATATTTGATTGTAACATTAACTAATCGCCTATAGCTTAACACTACTTTTTTTTATTTTTTTAATCTGGTACATTTTATTTGTACTTCAAAAAGTTGTGTTATGAATCCTAAATCTTTAAGCGATGCAGTCCTTGTTAGTAATTATATAAGCGGAGATGAATCTTCACTAACAATTCTTATAAATAGACATCAACAACGTCTTTACAATTTTATCTACTCAAAAGTTTATGACAGAGATGTTACGGAAGACATTTTCCAAGATACATTCATAAAAGTAATTAAAACGTTAAAACTTGGCAAGTATAATGAAGAGGGTAAGTTTATTCCATGGGTAATGCGAATAGCACACAATCTTGTTATTGATTTTTTTAGAAGAAACAAACGTATGCCAAAATTTAATAATAGTAAGGATTTTGATATTTTTACTGTACTTTCTGATGGTTCTCTAAATGCAGAAGCTGGATTAGTTCGCTCTCAAATTCATGAAGATGTTAGAAATTTAGTTGAACAGCTTCCAGCTGATCAGCGCACGGTATTAAAGATGCGAATGTATAACGATATGAGTTTTAAAGAAATTTCAGAAAATACATCGGTTTCAATTAATACTGCATTAGGCAGAATGCGCTATGCTTTAATAAATCTTCGTAAATTAATCAAAGAGAATAATATTGTTCTTACAAATTAGATTTTTAGTAAAATAAATTAAATAATATGTCGTTGATATTATAAATAATCTAAAATGAAGTTTTGTATGGAAAAAATTTACTCTGAAAAACAACCTACTGATAATCAACTCAAACCTAAATTGGAAACTGTTAATTTTCTCTTGAATTATTCAAAAGCTTTTAAGGTTTCTTTCTATAGTGATTTAAAGTTTGAAACCATTTTAAATTAGAATTTAAAGCCTTTTGTCATAGTGTGATTATACTTATAACGTCATAGGTAGATTAAGTTTTTGCTGTATGTTAATCCATATCAATTAACACGCCCTATACTTTTTTCTTCCAATAGTTTTGGTAATTATATCAGCTTCTAAATTCCAACCTCTAGCTGGAGAGTATTCGCGACCATACCAAATTATTTGTAAGTGGATGTCATTCCATAATTCTTTTGGAAATAAACGTTTTGCATCTTTCTCTGTTTGTGAAACATTTTTACCACTACTTAAATTCCATCGGTACATTAGTCGGTGTATGTGTGTGTCAACTGGAAATGCAGGCACCCCAAATGCTTGGGCCATAACCACACTAGCTGTTTTATGTCCAACAGCTGGCAAAGCTTCCAATTCGCTAAAACTTTGTGGCACCTCTCCGTTATGAGATTCAATTATAATTTTTGATAAGCCGTAGATCCCCTTACTTTTCATTGGAGATAAACCACAAGGTCGTATAATTTCTTTGATTTGTTCAACTGTTAATTTTACCATGTCATATGGATTGTCTGCTTTTGCGAATAATATTGGTGTAATTTTATTCACACGAACATCTGTGCACTGTGCCGAGAGTAGTACAGCAATTAAAAGAGTATACGGGTCTTTATGGTCAAGGGGGATAGGGATTTTGGGGTAAAAATCTTTTAAGGTTTTTATAACAAAATTTACCTTATCTTTTTTTAACATTCTTCTATCTTTGTTTGGTTAATCAAATATACTAATTATGACTTCATTACAAATAGGGGACACCGCCCCAAATTTTCAATCCTTAGATGAAGCTGGAAACAGCAGATCGTTAGCGGACTACAAAGGAAAAAAACTCGTTTTATTTTTTTATCCGAAAGCTAGTACTCCAGGGTGCACTGTAGAGGCGTGTAATTTAAGCGACAATTATACCCGTTTTACTACCTTAGGTTATGAAATATTAGGTGTTAGCGCTGACAGTGCTAAAAGACAGATGAACTTTAAAGAAAAATACGGTTTACCTTATCCATTGTTGGCTGATGAAGATAAATCAGTTATAAATACGTTTGGTGTTTGGGGACCTAAAAAGTTTATGGGTAAGCTATATGATGGAATTCATAGAACTACTTTTATAATTGATGAGAACGGGATAATAGAGGATATTATTTTGAAGGTTAAAACCAAAGATCATACATCTCAAATTTTAAAATAAATAATATGTCTGTTTAGTTTTAAAACATCTAAGTTTCATAACCAAACAGTTTTTGTTCCTTAATGATTTCTGCCACTCCTTCCGGTAGCATTTCTTCCCAACCCTGTTCGTCCTTATTAATCATATTAAGAACAGTTCTGGAGAAGATATTGAGTATTTCAGGGTCATAATTTTTTATATTCACTAGTTTTCCATTAAACTTAAAAAACTTATAAAGTTCTTTCATTCTTGGATGAACCCTAAGATCATCAATAGTAGTAATTGAATTATTTTCATTAAGCATTGGGTAGATGTATACTTTTAAATCTTTGTAAAAAAGCTTTCCAAAAGCTTCTAATATACCACCACTTAAGTGTCGATAATATTTTTCGTCAAAAATATCAATCAGATTATTGACTCCCATAGCTAAGCCCATGCGATTTTTTGAGTATAGATTAAAATACTCTACTAGTTTGTAGTACTCTTGGAAGTTAGAAATTAAAACAGTTTGCCCAAGAGAACAAAGTAGTCTGGCTCTGTCCATAAAATCTTGTTCATCAATTTCTCCACCTGAAGCCCTGAGGTTTGATAGTGTAATTTCAAATACTACCTGAGTTTTTTCTTTTTCAACTTTATTTTCATTTAAAAACATCTCATATGATTTTTCATACATGTCCATGTTTACTTTAGTAACAGGTCTAAAGCTACCTCTAAATGCTAAGATGTTTTTCTTATATAAAACTCGAGCTGGTAATACATTATTTCCGTCAGGGGCAAACATTACTGCATCTGTCATTCCATTTTTTAATAATTGTAAACTCATTAGTCTATTGTCTACATTTTTAAAATCTGGCCCTGAGAAGTTGATAGTATCAATTTCTAATTGATCTTTATCAATATGGTCGTATAGGTATCTTAGAAGTTTTTTAGGTTCATTATACTTATAATAAGCTCCATAAATTAAATTTGTACCTAATTTGCCAAGGGTTTCTTGTTGTAAACGAGCATCTGTTTCTTTAAAGCGTATATGTAGTGTAATTTCATTATACTCTTCTTGGTCTGAATCAATTTGGTATTTAATGCCTACCCATCCGTGCCCTTTAAATCGTTTTGCAAAATCAATTGTTGCTACTGTATTGGCATAGCTAAAAAACATTTTATTGGGGTAATCTTCTCTTGAAAGTCGAGCTTCTATGAGCCTAACTTCATGTGATAACATTTTTTTTAAACGATCTTCTGTTACATAACGTTGGTTGTCTTCGTTTCCATAAATAGCGTCACTAAATGATTTATCGTAAGCAGACATTGCTTTTGCGATGGTCCCAGATGCCCCCCCGGCTCTAAAGAATTGCCTTACTGTTTCTTGCCCAGCACCAATTTCGGCAAAAGTTCCGTATATGTTTTCGTTAAGGTTTATTCTTAAAGCTTTATCTTTCAGGGATGGGATGCTTTCTATTTTAGCATCTCCTTTGAGGGTAATTTCCATCTTCGAATTTAAGGTTTATGATTACATACAAATGTACTATTTTAGATAATCTTAAAAAATAAATAAACTATTTTTGTTAAAATTTATATGAATTGAAATTAACTTTTTTAGGCACTGGAACATCTCAAGGAATCCCTGTTGTAGGGAGTAATCACCCTGTATGTCTTAGTGACAACTCAAAAGATAAACGTCTTCGTGTTTCTGTTTTACTTCAATGGTCTGACTTCTCAATTTTAATTGATTGCGGGCCAGACTTTCGACAACAGATGTTGAGAACGGATTGTACTGAAATTAGTGCTGTTCTTATAACTCATGAGCATAGTGATCATACCGCTGGTTTAGACGATTTAAGACCATTTTTTTATAGACAAGGTGCTATTGATGTCTTTGCAAATGAAAGAGTTTTAAAGTCGTTACATAAACGTTTTGATTATATTTTTAAAAAAGACAATAAATATCCTGGTGTTCTTACTATAAATGATCATCAAATTTCAGGAAAAACTTTCAATATTGGAGGTAAAATGATTATTCCTATCAACGTACTTCATAACACCCTTCCTATATTCGGCTATAGAATTGATAGTTTTGCTTACATAACTGATGCTAAAACCATTTCAAGTTCAGAAATTGAAAAACTTAAAAATCTAGATGTTTTGGTTGTTAACGCTCTTCGTATCAAGCCACATCTATCTCACTTTAACTTAGAAGAAGCTTTAGATTTTATTAAATTGGTAAATCCAAAAAAAGCATATTTAACTCATATAAGCCATCACTTAGGTTTTCATAATATTGTTGAGAAAACCCTGCCTGAAAACGTCGAAATTGCCTACGATCAGTTACAAATATTTATATAAAATGAAAAAAAATATCTTATTATACCTTCTTTTATTTTCTCTTTTACTTAATGTGTTTCAGTATGTAAATTCTAAGAGTATTATTGATAAGTATGAAACAGACATTCATAAATTTAAAATAAAAATTGAAAAATTAGAGAACAATAAAAAAGCAGTAACATACTTGAAGGAACCAAAAGAGTAAGATATTTTCTTTTTAGTTTGAAATTCAATTAATTATTTTTCATTAAATTTTAGCTGAAATCCAGTCTCTAAGTTCGTAAAAGTTTTTTGGCCCTATCCCATGACCTACGGGGAATTCACTATAGGTGTATTCTATGTTTAATGACTTAAGAAGTTCAGGAGTTTGTCTTGCCCAATCGATAGGAATTACCTGATCATCAGTGCCATGAGAACAATAAAAATTTAGGTTTGAGTAGTCTAATATTTTGAGATCTTCTGGCAGAATATCGTGATTTATATATCCGCTTAATCCGATAATATTCTTAATTTTTTTTGGATGATTTAAAGCGGTAGCCATTCCTAAAATCGTTCCTTGACTAAATCCGAGAATAGATATATTATTTTTATTTACAGGATACTTCTCACATGCAGTATCAATACATTTAATCAGAACGTCCATTGAGAGTTTTGCTTGCTCATTATCATTCCATTTATTTTGATTTTCATCAAAGTTAATGGCGTACCAAGCGTAGCCATGTGGCTTTAAAGAGTAGGGGGCTTTAAGCGAAATTATAAATAGTTCTTTAGGGAGTTCTCTAGCAAATGAAAATAAATCGTTTTCGTCACTTCCGTAACCGTGAAGCATAACTAACAATGGAGCGTTTTCCTTTAAGATAGAGGGTCTGTAAATATAGTCTAATGGAAGTTTTTTACTCATTTATTGAATTTTTGTAAATACTTTTTGATAAATTTTTCCAAAAAGGGGAATTGGAATCATTTTCCCCAAAAGAGCAGAGTAAAATCCATAAATGAATAAAATTCCAAAAGCGACCCAAAATGAAAATGTAATTTGCCAATTATCAAAATAACCAATAGGATACCCTAAAGCCATAAATGATAGCCATAAACCTAAAGATTGTCTAATGTGAAAATAAGCAAAGACACTTTTTTTATCTGAATTTGTAAAGTAAGCTATTAGCACTCCAATTAAATAAAAGTAGCTTATAATAGCGCTGATTTTACCAATTTTAATATCATTGTTATCCACCATTAAATTTTTATTGAAGAACTATTATTGGCTATGACTCCGTAAACATATCCTTTTAGTTTTGATCCTAGAAAAAGTGAGTTTTTAGATTTTGAAAGAATATGTTTTTTTTCAAAAACATAGCTTTTTGAGGGATTAAATAAACTTAATTGAGCTTTACTCCCAATTTTTATGATAGAATTAGTAACTCCAAAACGCTCTTTTCCATTATTGAGTATTTGAATTGTTTTTTTTGTAGAAAATAATGAGTTTAAAGCCCCAAAGGCACTTTCTAGCCCAATAGTCCCATTTTTTGCAAAATCAAATTCTATTTTTTTGTGTTCAATATTTATTGGATTATGATCAGATGTTACCATGTCAATGGTGCCATCTCTAACACCTTCAACAAGAGCTTTATTATCTGATTCTAGTCTTAACGGTGGGTTTACTTTAAAGTTTGTATCAAAGTCTTTGAGTTTTTCATCCGTATAAATTAGGTTATGAATAGCGACACTACAACTTACATCTAGTTTTTTTAATTTAGCATTCTGGATTAGTTCCACAGATTTCTTTGTAGATATTGTAGGTATATGTAGCTTACCCCCTGAATATTCCAGAACAAATAAATCACGAACTATTTGTAATTCCTCTGAAAGTGCAGGAATTCCTTTGAGACCAAGACTAGTACTTGTTATGTTCTCGTTCATAACCCCCTTTTTTGCCACTTTTTCTTCACAGGGGAATGAATGCACAACCCCATCAAAATTTGAGGTGTATTGCAATGCGATTTTAAGTAAATTAGGGTTTTTAATAGGCTTTTTATAGTCTCCAAATGCGATACTTCCTGCTGACTTCATGTCAAAAAGATCAGCTAAATCAATTCCTTTACTTTCATTAGTTAGAGCTCCTATTGGGTGAAGTTTTGTTATTGCATTTATAGACTTTGAAATTACATATGAAATATCTGAATGAGAATCAATTACTGGAGATGTATTTGAATTTAGAGCAATGTTAGTAAATCCAGAACTTGCTGCCACTTCTAATCCGTTTGAGATAGTTTCGCGTTCTTCAAAACCAGGCTCACCAAAAGACACACTACTATCAAACCAACCATTTGAAACATGTAGGTTTTCGAGATCTATGACAGGGTATTTATTTGGATTTTTGAGTTTATTAGAAATTTTAGTAATGAAACCGTTTTCAACTAAAATATCTTGAGTTTGATTGTGGAAATCACTTTTATCATCAATAATTGTAGCTGATTTTATAAGTACGTTCATTTAAAATATTTTAAGATGAGCATTTCAAAAGCCAATAATATTATCGCAAAAATAATAAACCATTTCCATAACCACGTTACATTCGACTCAGAATTTATGTTTTCAAGAGTTTTTTGAAGCGAGTTATTGATAATGCATCCCTTCACATCAGCTAAGTTATGATATGTAAGGAGGCTTTCACTTCGACTGTAATTATAACTGATATTAGTTATTGTATCATTGTTTTTTATTACAGCGTAATGGCCCGGTTCATTTGGTAATTTTTCGGTGATAATACGAACTTTTGAACTTAAGTTCGACTGAAGAGGAATGAATTCTTTTTTGTTGCGACTAAGTTTTAAAATACGATCTTTTTGTAAGTCTATTTTTAGATCAAACGAGTTTTTTGTTTCTGTAAAATATTGTAAAGGAGGATTTACCAAGCTGTATCTTCCAATATTATAAAGAGTAGGAACAATTAGTGGTGATTTTTTGAAGTTTGAGTTATTTAGATCTAAAGAAGCTGTAAAAACAAATAATGAATTAAATTGAGATAAAAAAGCTTGTTGGTTTTCAAAGGATAATATTTTGTTAGTTAAAGTCGTTGTTGGGTAGTAGCTGTTAACATAGGGGTATTGAAAATTAGTCACTTTTGTTTTAAAGACCTCTTTTAAAATAAAGTGATCAAATTCTAGATCGGTAATACTTTTTTTTTGTGATTTAATTGGTTTAAGGAAGTGGTTTGTTTGCGTTGATATTAATTGATTATATGAAGAAATATTTCCTTGATCACCAGGAATCAATACAGTAATTCCTCCGTTAGTCATAAAGTCTTTAAGACTATTTTTTAAAGCTACAGAAATATCGTTAACCCCATTTAACACAATCAAATTAGTGTTTTTAATTTGACTAAAATCTAAGTTTTTATAATCTTGGCTTTTAAATATAAACTCGTCCTCAGAATATATCTTTTTCAAAAATACAGAACTCGTGTTGTCATTGATTGATAATACAGCTATTTTACTTTTTTTTGGAATGTTAAAATATAAGATATCGTCGTAATATACCTGGCTGTCTGTTATAGATAACTTCCCCTTAAACCCGTCTTTTTTTTGAATCACAAAAGAAGTTTTATAGTTTTTAGACTTTTCTAAAATTGATTTTCCAATTATTTTATCAGCTTCAAATAGGGTTATTGCTATACTGTCTCTACTTTTAGTAGTTGTTTTAGCCGTTACATTTAATAAGTTGTTTGCGTTTAAAGAGGGTTCTATAGATATTTCATCAATGTAGTCGTTTGCAGTATTCAATGGTTTTAGAGGGACTAAAATCACTCTCAAAGTCGTGTCTATATCCGCTATGAGCTCTTGATCCTGTTTTTGAAAATCAGAGATTAGTACAAGTGTTTTTAAACTGCTTTTAGAATTAGAAAATAACGACGCTCCTTTTAAAATCACATTACTAAAGCTTAATTGGTTTGGACTGTAATTTAATTTAAGTAATTTATTTTTTATATCTTTTAGTATAGTGGATTGATAACTAATGTCGTTCATGAACAAGCTAATCTTTTGTCTTTCGTCAACCCCACTAATCACGTCTTGAACAGCTCTTTTAAAAAGAGATCCATTCGCGCCAAGGGCTTGCATACTAAAAGAATTATCTAAATAAATAACCGTTTCAGATGGTGCGTTGATTGATTTTTGATTTGAAAAATAAGGTTGGCTAAATGCAAGGATTATAAAGGCCATAGTTAATAGTCTCAAAATCAGAATTAGCCATTTTTTTAATTGTGAGCTTTTTCGGGTTTGAAACCTTATTTTTTCTAACAAAGTGACGTTTGTAAAGGAATACTTTTTAAAGCGCCTAAGCTGAAATAAGTGAATGAAAATAGGGATGAGTAATGCTGGTAGAGCGTAGAAATATTCTGGTTGTAAAAACTGCATCCTATTAATTGATTTATCAAATATAAAAAACTAAACTTTGATTTAATTAACAGAAGAAGAAATAATCATTTAAAACACTCAACTCAAAAGATTTTAAAAATTGTTTTATTTCTAACTGGGCTTCCAGATTTGCCACTGAGATTATACATTGAGGGTTTTCCACAGAACTCAAATAGTTAACAGGCTTCAAAGTTTGACCATAAATTAGTTTACCTATTTTTTTTGGGTTATTACAAATCCAATCAAAAGGTACCTTTTTAACTATTAACAGTTGAGCTATTTTTTTTCCTTTTGTTCCTGCTCCCCAAACAATTAGTTTTTTTTTCTTCTGATATGATAATTCCAAAAAGTAGTTAACTTTCAACAATAAAAATGAATTTTCAGCATAATTTACATCAATTCTAGAGGTCCTAACAGCATAATCTCGCCATAGGTGAAGGACTTCATTTGTGGGAATACATTTTAATCCATATTTAAAAAACCGAAATGCTAAGTCATAATCTTCTGGATATGTGTTGGGGGTGAAGCCACCACATTTATCAAAGTCAGTTTTATAAACCATCCAGCAGGGTGATGGAATCACGCATTCCTTATAAATTTCATCAAAGTTGTTTCCTTTGGTGGTTAATGAATTGAGCCAAGCCTCATAGCGTTTGTAGCCATTTCCAATTCCGGCTTCAGAAAAGTAGCGAACCTTTCCTATGGCAAGGTGGCCTCTGCCTTGAGTTTGTAGCGATTTATGAAGCTCAGTTAATTTATTTTCCATCATTATATCATCGCTATCCATCCGAGTGATGAATGTGCCTTCTGCATGGCTATAGGCGGTTCTTAAGGCTTCAATAATACCTGTACCTTGGTTATTAAATAAACGTATTCTACTGTCTTTGTCTGTATAATTTTGAACTATAATTCGACTGTCATCTGTAGATCCGTCGTCAACAATAAGAAGTTCCCAGCTTGTAAATATCTGATTTAATATTGATTCTAAACAATCCTCTAAATATCTAGCGGTGTTTTTGAAAGGGGTTAAAATACTGACAAGTGGTCTTTGCATTAGTATTTTGCGGGCTTACCATTAGTTGAGGAGATTTTAAGGAATTCTCTTAAGTCATCATTAGCTCGAATTAAGTCTTCGTCTCTCAAATACATCATATGCCCACTTCTGTAGCCTTTAAAGTGAAAGCGCTCCTTCATTTTTCCGCTAGGGTCTATTTGTGACAATGTATATTTTGCATTAAAATACGTTGTGGCTCCGTCATAATACCCAGATTGATTTAATACTTTCAGATAGGGGTTTTGTGCCATTGCCATTCTTAGGTCATCACGGGTAGTGTCGCCTTCATTATTCCAGGGTTGCACGGCCCCAAACATATTATATTTTAAATCTGTTGTAAACTTTAATTCACTCTTGATATAATGATTGATAGCGGGTGTGAACGAATGAAGCCAAGAGGTTAATTCTGCACTGTAATCAGGTCTTACTCCAGATTCTTTTTTATCAATCCCCAGATAACGGGAGTCTAATCGCCCTATAGTTTGTCCAGTTTCATCTCTCAGAAGTTCTTTCCAGAAAAACGAATTAGGGACGTCTAGGTTGTGTTGTAAAATCACTTTCTGGCTTAGTCCTGAATAATACGCCATTTTTTCGCTGACCTTCATTTTTTCAGTATCGCTAATAAACCCTCCTTTTGCCAGCGCAGGTAATAAAGAGTTAATTGTAAAGTCTTCTGATTCTGGAAGGATCTCCAATAGATCTTTTGATTGAAGTACTTCAGGCAGTTGATTATGGTGCCAGGCAGTAGCAGTGAAGTAGGGGAGGTTTAGCGCTGAAGAAACAGGACCGCCCACCCTTAATACCTTGTAGTCAGCAGGTGAGACTAAAATAACACCATTTAAGTACATCCACTGATTTTGCTGTAATTCTAAGGACAGACCCATCACGCGCGTACCTCCATAGCTTTCACCAATAATATACTTAGGAGATTCCCATCTATTTTTACGAGTCACAAACGTGTTAATCCACGCCGCTAAATACTTAATGTCTTCATTGATTCCAAAAAATTGTTCTGGCTTAGGTAGTTCTCCTTCACTATCTCGTAGCATTCTTGAATAAGCAGTGTTTACAGGATTTACAAAAACAATATCTGCCTCGTCTAATATAGAGTTTGGATTGTTTTTAAAGCCATAAGGTTGTAATGGGTAGCCTTCAGAGTCTACATTTAAAATACGTGGCCCAGTATATGCAATATGCATCCAAACGGATGCAGATCCTGGTCCTCCGTTAAAAGAAATGATTAAGGGGCGATCTGCCCTATTTTTTATATTGTTTCTTGTGTAATAGGTATAAAATAGGCTCGCAATAGGAATGCCGTCTTTGTCCCAAACAGGTTGCATACCAGTCTCAGCAGTATAACTAAAATCTATCCCTTTGATTGTAGTAGAATGCGTGGAAGTAATTAGTGTATCGACAGGAACTTCTACAGATTGGCTTGAACCAATAAATAGAGAGACTAAACTTAGATAAAGACATATTTTTTTCATGGTCATACAGAATAAATTGTGATTCACTAAAATACAACCTTTAATGTAAAGTCATAATCTAAATTAACAAATTCGATTATTTAATTTAGAATTCTGCTAGTGTTTTGGCCACAATTGTTTCTGCTTTTACTATTTCAGAAGCATGCACATACAACTCTTGAAATCCGTAAGTAGATGTGCCAAAGCCTGCCAGCCTTGCAGATTCAGTTTCATCTTTGACAATTGGTGAGATGTCTTGTTCTTTTAAGTTTTGTACGATGCGTTGTGCAACAATAAAACTTCCAGCAAAAAGTTTTGAATAATTTGATTCCATTGGCTTTATTTTTTATAATATTGAAAAGTAGCAAATTGAACAAGGTCTAAATTAATTACTATATTTACTATAATTATTTACAATAATAAAATTGTCAACCATAAAATTTAATTGTTTTTTAGCATTCAAATTGCCATCGGCCTTTTTAACTGGTGTTCGTACGAAATTCATAGACAACAATAAATGTGTGGTGGTGGTAAAGCATAGATGGATTAATCAGAATCCTTTTAATTCAATGTTTTGGGCTGTACAGGGTATGGCAGCAGAATTAGCGACCGGTGCTTTGCTTATGAATAAAATTAAAGAGTCTAACAAATCTATATCAATGTTAGTTGTTAATAATAAAGCTTCGTTCAGCAAGAAAGCAAAAGGGTTGATTACATTTTCGTGTACTCAAGGGGCTGATGTAGACGTAGCAATTGAAAAAGCGATTACCACCCGAGAAGGTCAGCGTTTTTTTTTAACTGCCAATGGAATTGATCAGAATGGAGATGAAGTATCCTCTTTTGAATTTGAATGGTCCGTCAAACTAAAATCATAATTTTTTGGAATATATTGTCAAGGTAATACAAAATATCCCAAAATTTATTTAAAAAAAAGATGCCTATTAGATAAAATTACTTTCAATTAATTTAAATTTTTAAGTATGTCTAGAGCAATGT
>MDSX01097261.1_pt1 | contig 18828 bp, 14 predicted proteins | sample 811141 | NCBI WGS metagenome assembly MDSX01 (sample SAMN05326642, study PRJNA326480) | marine metagenome | isolation source: seawater | place: Atlantic Ocean: South East | collected 2010 | reverse complement strand
CACCCATTGCTTCTTCAAGCGAGGCCAACTCGGCGAAGCATGGTCGTCTTGAACATCGCCGTCATCGGTTCGGATGAACTCGCCCGAAGCATTGCGAAAGCGGCTGACCAACGCGATGTACACACCTACGTTCACAAAGAAAACGGCCCCGATGGCGCCCGTATTCTTTCCCTGATTCGTCCAGCAAAATACCCGGAGCGGCTCCCCCCTTTTCTCAACGCCCTATCGACCTCGCAAGCAGGCATCATTGAGGTCTCTGCAATCGACGCAACCTTTGGGGAGGTTTTGGTAGCCTTTGCCAGCGCCGGCATCCACCGAGGTCTGGCCGTGATCAATCCCCCTGCGGGAGAATGGGTTGACGAGGACCAGGTGAAAATGCTGTTCAAACAAGCCGGTTTGGCGGATTGGACGTTCGAGGCCAACGACGGAACCCACCTAAGGGAACGCATGTACGCCTTAATGGACGACATCCAAAACGTGCTTGACGCCAATGCAGAAGCCCCGCTGGTGCTTCCCGTGGACCAATACTTCAACGTCAAGGGCATTGGCTTGGTCGCCATCGGTTATGTGCAATCTGGAAAGGTCAAGGTTCACGACGAAGTGCTCTTGTTGCCGGCCAACGGCACAGGGAACGCCAAATCGCTCCAAGTGATGGACGACGATGTGGAAGTCGCCACCGCCGGTGACCGCGTCGGGCTTGCACTTCGCAACGCCAAGGAAGACCATTTGACGGGAAGCACCATCATCGTGCACCCGCCCGTGGAAGACAAACGTGCCAATGTTTCCGTCCCGCTTGCCGTGGAGCAGCACACGCGTTCTTCAGTCCAGTTGACCACCTCTCCATTCCAAAAGCGCGCCCTCGCAGCAGGTGATGTGATTCACGCCAGCGTTGACCTTCAGTTTGTTGTGGGCCGCGTGTCCGAAGCCAAAGCAGAGAATTTGGTGGTTGATTGGGACCAACCCTTGTTCATTCGCAAGGACAACCCCCCTTCGGTGTTGGTCGCTCAATTGGATTCAAAACCACGCATCATGGGCTCGGCCGTCGTAGGTCTTCTCAATGGTTGACGGCGAACTGCCCGGTCGAGAAATTTGCACGGGTGAACCCTAACCACCAGCGGTGGTTTGATAACCCCGTAGGGCCGGCTCGGATTTGGGATGCGCGACATTGGACAGGAGACTGTACCAACCAGCGAGGCGGACAAGGAAGTTTTCCTCGGCCTCCGGTTGGCAGAGCCTTCAGAGCGGGTGAAAATCACCTTGGATGAGCGCATGCTGAGCATTGAAGGGAAGAAAAACGCCACGGTGGACATGCGCCTCCATGCCATCAGCACCATGAAGCACCACTCGACCAATCTGGTGCCCGTTTGGTTGGTCGTCCTCGGCTTCGCGTTGATGTGGATTGGATACCGGATTTTGGTCCCCCCGATCTATCGGTTGGCTTTCATGGGAACGGGAGGCGCTATCGCAGCAGCCAGGCTTTTGACAAAAAAACCGACGCTAACCATCCATGCTTCATCGGGAGACTCGCATGTGCTTTACGGAAATGAACGATTGCTCAACCGCTTGAGTTTCATGTTCCAACACCTCGCCACCAACAGCACCCTGGCAGAGGTCAGAATCAAATTAGAGGCCATTGAAAGCGATTACAACAGAGGATGGCAAGACGAGGACATCAGCCCGGCTCCCCTCCTTCCTAATGTGCTTCAAGTTCCTCATGCGGTTGACCGGTTTCTCGCTGAAGACGACGGTGTGCTTGAAGGAGAGACGTCCTTTGAGCCAGAGCCTGATTGGACGCCAACCCTCGACCCCGAGCCTGCGGTGGCCACATCGGTGCTCGGCTACATCCAAAGCTTCCAGCCGGTTCTGTCCACCCCTCAAGCCACAACCTACCCACCCGACCACCGTCCTGCGCCGCTTCAACACCCCGTGCTCATTCCTCAATCCACACCTCCAATGTATCAGGGCCAGGAACCTCATCAGACTCCAGCGTTCTTACCCTCGTTTGGTAGCCAAGACGGTTTCCACATACCAGGTATTTCGACGGATACAGCCGAAGAGGAGGAACCGGATTCATTGGTGCTTGACGCTGAATTGATTCAAGCGATTGATGCCATGGTTGAGATTGAACCTGAAGGGGAACCCGCTCTTCAACCACCGGTCAATCCCCCACGAACCACGATGCTCAAACCGAGGGAACCAACCTCCATTGAGCAATCCTCTTTCCGTCCCCGAAGAACGGACCGGCTGGTTTCACGGGAGCGACGTTCAAGAAGCATGTTTAGTCGAATTCGGGAAACATCCACTGGCTTACTGGAACGAGCGACGCAGCGTGGACGACCGCGCCCCTACGCCACGACGGAAACTTCTGGTGCGCTTCGTGAGCAAGCGGAGGCCTCTTCCTCGCCATCCAGCCAACATGTCATGGAATCGCTTTCCCAGGACAGGGGTGGTGTGATGGCTCCCGAGGAGGCAGCCCGACTCAAAGAGCGTGAAGCCTTGCTGATGGCCACCGCCAATGAACTGAGCCGTTCAGAAGAAGGGCGGCTCGAAACCATGTCGTTCAGTGATCTTCGCTCAAGTGCCCTCGATGAAGAGCAGGTCCGACTTCCACGGCTTGACGACGATTGATTCAGTGGCCCAACATGCGCCGATAAGAGGCGATGCGTTGATTGAAACGGTTGCGCTCAAGGCTGCGAAGTGCTTCGGTACCGAAGGCTTCGAGGGTGAAACTGGCCATGACCGTTGCCACCATGAGGCCCTCTCGCAATTCGTCCAAGTTAAGTGCCCCTGTACCGCTTGAGAGGTGCGCAGCGAGCGCTCCTGCAAAGGTATCACCGCAACCGGTCGGGTCCACAACATCGGCCGTGGGCACAGCTGGGAGAGCCAGCAATTCACCCTCGTGAAGGGCGACGACCCCATGTTCGCCCCGCTTAACGATCAACGTCGTTGTCCGGGTACGCTCAGCTAAATCATGCATGGCCCGAATGAGATTGTCATCCTCCGAAAGCATACGTGCTTCGCCGTCGTTAATGATGACCAAGTCCGCAGCGGTCATCACCTCAATGAGCGAGGGTTTGGCGATGTTGATCCAGAGGTTCATCGAATCCAACATTGTCAATCTTGCAGGGGTGGTTTGTTCAATGACAATGCGTTGAATTTCGGGATGAAGATTGGCGCAAAACAACACCGATGGTTGCTTCCAATGTTCGGGAACAACGGGCTGGAAATGCTCAAACACGTTGAGGTGCGTTGCATGAGTTTCCGCTTCGGCCATGGCGCCATGGTAGGAACCTTCCCAACGAAACGTCTCACCGGGAGCCACTTCTAAACCGTCGAGGTTGATGCCAGCCGATTGGAGAATGCCGCGATCCTCTGAGGAAAAATCCTCACCGACCACGCCAACAAGGCCAGTGGAAGGTTGTTCAGACACCTCCTGAACAAATTGACACGACAGCCCACCATAGGTGGCCGAACCTCCCAAAGCCCGGTCCACTGAGCCGGCGGGGGATTGGACCGAATCGTAGGCAATGCTGCCAACAATAAGCACGCTCATACCTTTCACTCCTTCATCCAAGAAGTTCTTGGTGCATGTCGATGTATTGGATGGTGATGTCGCCGTTGTTGAAATCCTCTTCGTCCATGATGCGGCGGTGCAGCGGGATGAGATGTTCAACGCCGGTGATCATGGTCTCGTCCAACGCCGTTTTCATGCGCCGAACTGCGTCTTCACGGTCCCGACCCCAAACCAATAACTTGGCAAGCAGCGAGTCAAAGCAACCCGGCATTTCGTAGCCGGGGTGGGCATGTGTGTCGCAGCGAATACCGAATCCACTTGGGAAATGGCATTCCCATAAGCGACCCGGGCTAGGAACAAATTCACGAGGGTCCTCAGCGTTAAGACGGCACTGAATGGCGTGCCCTCGCCACGTGATGTCCTCCTGTTTGAGGGGCAAAGCTTCCCCTTGAGCGACACGAATGCCCAACTCCACGAGGTTGTGTCCGGTGATGAGTTCAGTGACGGTGTGCTCCACTTGGACCCGAGGATTGACCTCGAGGAAGTAGAAATCTCCGTTAGCATCTCGGAGGAATTCAAAGGTTGCAAGGCCCTTGTAACCCACGGACTCTGCCCCTTTGCAAACCAAGTCTCCGATTTCAGCCCGCTTTTCGTCGGTCAACCAAGGACCTTCTTCAACCAATTTTTGATGGCGCCGTTGGATGGAACAGAAGCGTTCGCCAAAGTGGATGGCGTTTTTTCCATCGGCCAAGACTTGGAATTCAACGTGTTGCGCCCCCTGTATGTACTTCTCGACGAACACACGTTCGTCGCCAAAGGCCGACTTTGCACGGGACTGGCAGAGTTTGAGGGCGCTTTCGAACTCATCGGCCTTTTGGACGATTTGCATGCCGATGCCGCCGCCACCTGCAGCGGCTTTGATGATGACTGGATAGCCAATCTCGTCGGCAAGCGCACTGGCGACCTCAGCACTTGAAATGGGTTCAGAGGAGCCCTTGGCCGTCGGCAAACCGGCTGCTTCCATGGCGGCCCGTGCCTCAATTTTGTCGCCAAGGAGCGTGATGACGCCCGAGGCAGGCCCGATGAAGGTGATGCCTTCCTCTTCGAGCCGAGCCACGAAGGCGGCGTTCTCGGCGAGGAAACCGTAGCCGGGATGAACCGCATCGCACTCCAACTCCTTGGCCGCTTGAACCACCGCTTCGATGTCAAGGTAGGAATCAAGCGGGTTGGTGCGGTAATTTGGATACGCAATGTCGGCCATTTGAACGGGCAGGGACAGCCGGTCTTCTCGACCGTGGATGATGGCGGCTTCGATGCCCATGTCTCGGAGCGTACGGAGGATGCGCAGGGCGATTTCACCACGGTTTGCAATCAGGACGCGCTTGAACCCCATAGCCTACGGGCAACCGAAGCAATCTATGAGCAAAGCGGTGCGAAAACACGACAAAACGAGGTTCCTACAGAGCCACATCGATGATATGACGAGCGATGCGAGCAACCTGGTTGTGAGCGTACCGCTTCCGATGGAGTGATCAGTACACGTCTCGAAGGTAGCGCTTCTGTTCCTTCATCATCGTATCGCCAATGAAATGGGTCGCATCCTCTTCGGACATGCCGCCGTGGTCGATGGCAATTTGAATCAAGGCTCGATGGACGTCTTTGGCCATGTAGGTCTTGTCGCCACAGATGTAGAAGTAGGCGCCTCGCTCAAACCATTCCCAGATTTCTGCTCCGTGCTCCTTGAGGCGATGTTGAACGTAGATTTTCTCCTCTTGGTCGCGGGACCATGCGGTGGTGAAACGGTAAAGGTGGCCACCATCAATCCACGATTCAATTTCGTCTTTGTAGTAAAACTCCGTTTTCTCGGATTGGTCGCCGAAGAACAACCAGTTCTTTCCGCCACCGCCGTCATGCACCCGTTGTTCCATGAACGCTCGGAACGGAGCAATACCTGTTCCTGGCCCAACCATGATGATGTCAATGTCTTTGTCATCTGGCAGGACGAAGGATTTGGTAGGGGACATGAAAACGCCGATTGGGGCACCAGAGGTGTCGATTTCATCGGCCATGAATTGGGTACACAAGCCGCCCCGAGCTCGCCCGTTGTACTCAAAGCGAACGATTCCAACGGTCAATTCAACGAAACCAGGATGGGCGTCGTGTGAGGAGGCGATGGAATAGAGGCGAGGTTTGAGACGTCCTGCGAGTTCAAAGAATTCCTCCGGGGTATACTTGACGTCAAATTCCCTCATGATGTCAATGTAATCTCGTGTCCAAAGGTAATCTTCAATGGCCTTGGTGTCGGACGTGATGGCTTCCACTTGGGCGGCCGGGTCGTCTGTGGGCACAGAAGGCTTGAGTGAGGGGGGCGCCTGCTGGTCCTCGTTGGCTGACCACGAGGATTCATTGCGGGTCCTGGACACGATGCTCATGGAAATCTTCATTCCGCTCGAGACGACTTTTTCAGCAAGGGATTGAACGAATTTTTTGTTCGCCATATGGACTTCAAAATCCTTCTTCAAGGCATCGTACAGCGAGCGTTCTCCATTGTGGGTCGTCACCGTCATTTCGGGGTCCCATCCTTGAACCGCAATGAGGTCGTCCACGATGTGCGGTGGATTTTCAGCAAGCACACCGAGGGCATCGCCAACCTTGTAATCCAGGCCTGAATCTCCCAAGGCGAAAACGATGTGTCGGGTCTCTTTTTTCGAGCCTTCACCGTTGAGGATGTAGTTCTCAGTGATTTGTGTCATGTAGGGGTTCTTGGCAGACCAGTCGCTCATCTCCTCACCTCAACCCACGGGGGTTAAATTTCCCACCAAAGGTCGCTATATCATCCTTGGTATCGCTTCACATCCTTGCATCAAACAGGAACGACCGATGGGAACAAGAAGGCGCAGACCTTCCCCTGTGCATGGCCCCACGCATTGACATGTTGGGAACGGGGAATGCGTTTCTGCCCCATGGGCGTCACCACTCCTTTGCCATGATTGATGGGCGCCACATCATCGACGCCCCTCCAACCGCTCTCGCCGGGCTTCGCCGCCGAGGAATAAACGTCGCCGACCTGCGCACGGTGTTCATCACTCACGTTCACGGAGACCACGTCTTCGGCTTCCCCTTTCTTCTCCTCGAAAGGAAGTACATCTCCGACCGGGAAGGGAAAAAACCGCTCACGGTCGTGGGAACACCCTTTGTCAAAGAACGGCTGACGCATCTGTGCCAACTCGCCTTCCCCGGTTCGCTTGACAGCATGATTGAGCATGTGAATTGGGTCATGGACGACAAAGGGGCGTTGGATGATGGGTGGAGTTGGGAACGCTTCAAGGTCCATCATGACGACGCGGTTGAGCCTCACGGCTACCGATTTCAGCACCCAAACGGGGCATCGTTTGTGCACAGCGGCGATTCTGGACCTTGCGAGCCGTTGTACGATGCCATTGAACGCTCCGATTTTGCTGTCCTTGAAATGGGGTTCCCCGATTGGGTGCCGTCCACTCACCATCACAAACCAATGGATGTACGTGCGCTCTCCGAACGATGCTCAACTCCGCTGGGCCTCACCCACACCTACATCGATGATGCTTCTTCGTTCCCAACCGTCCTTGAATCGGAATTCCCTGAGTTTCAAGATCACGTGAAACATTTGCGCGACCTCGACCAAATCGTGTGGGACGGCGCGAAATGGAACCTTCATTCCAACCAACAATAATTCCCGTCGGGAAAGTGTTCATTTTTCAGACGAGGCTTGGTCTTTATATCCGAAAGTGAGGAGTCTCCTCTTCACGAAATTCCCGTCTTCCATCCACTCTCGTGGACAGGCATATAAGGGGGACTCGGACTGAGCCAACTCATGGCGGTGAGTCGGTTGATGACTCCCATGACCACGGTATAAATAGGAGGTGAAATCAAATGGAAGCCAACATCTTTGACAAGTTCGTTTCCCAAAAAACCCTCTTCAAAAACAAGGAAAACCTCCGTCATAATTACCGTCCCACGCAACTACCCCACCGTCAAGAAGAAATTGAGAAGATTTCATACAACCTGTGGGAGGCTCTCAAGGGCCATATCCCGAGCAACATGACCCTGTACGGTGTAACGGGGGCTGGAAAAACCGCGGTCACCGATTACGTTTGCCATCATCTCAAGGCCAAAGGACAAACCATGGACCGGCAAGTTGAGTCCATCATGGTCAACTGCCGTCAAATTGACACCCAATACCGTGTCCTTAGCCACATTGGCAATTCATTGCTTGAAGACTTTGAGCGAGATGAAATTCCGTTCACCGGCTGGCCAACCGACCGCGTCTTCAACGAACTTGTTCGTCGAATGGACCGACGTGGCGGAGTGTTTGTCATCGTCCTTGACGAAATTGACCATTTGGTGCGAAAGGCCGGCGATGATTTGTTGTACAATTTGACCAGCATGAACGCCTCCCTCAACACAGCCCGCTCATGCGTCATCGGCATCTCCAACGACCTCAAATTCACCGATTTCCTTGACCCAAGAGTCCGGTCAAGGTTGGGCCAATTGGACGTGCTCTTCCGACCCTATGACGCCGAACAACTCCAAGACATTCTACGGCAACGAGCCAAGGAAGGATTGAACGCTGAAGCCATTGGCCCTGGAGTGATTGAGTTGTGTGCTGCACTCGCTGCCCAAGAACATGGCGATGCTCGCTGCGCCCTCGACCTGCTCCGTATTTCGGCCGAAAAGGCAGAGCAGTCAGGAGAATCCATCGTGAATCAAAACCACGTCCGAATCGCTCAGAGCCAGATTGAATCGGACCAAATGACGCCGATGATCGCCACCCTGCCCAGCCAACAAAAACTTGTTTTGGCCTCAATTTTGCTCAATGAACAAAACGGGCTCCGGAACGTTCAGACCGGCCAAGTGTACGACATTTACCGCCAAGCTTGCAAACACATTCGCCAAAACCCGCTCACTCAACGACGAATTTCCGGCCTCATCTCAAACCTTGACATGTTGGGCCTGATCACCGCTCGAACCGTCAGCAAAGGACGCTATGGCCGGTCGAAAGAAATCAATTCCTGCATTCCCGCCAACGTCGATGTTCGTGAAATCATGAGCACCGCTGAAGAAGAGATGAGAACGGTGTTCACCTCCAACTACCACCATCAGACCTCATTGTAATGGAAGCCGAGACCCTGCACGTGAGCGCGGTTCGGTGTGCTTAAATGCAGTACGCAAGTCGCCAGTGCCATGAGCGACGATGTAACCGGCCAAACCATGACGGGAAATGTTCCTGTCTATGCTTCTGCCATGGTGTTCATTGGTGTTTGGGGATTGGTGCTCGCTGGGCTGAACATGTTCGGCATGGCTCATCCAACCTACCACATCTCATGGGGCGGGCTCCTCACGTTTGAGGCTACCAACGCCGCCTTCGGTGAGGCAAAGGACGGATTCCACTTTGAGGCGCTCGGCGACACCATCTTCATCGCCGCCTGCGCTGGGCTGATTGCATTTGGTAGCAAAATCATCGGTGAGCGTCGTGAACTCGGTGGTTGGGTCAAGGGCCTCATCGTGAACGACACCTGGCCAGCCCTCAACGACCCATCCCTCGGAGGAGGGCAGCGCACATTCTCTGCATGGTGCTTGCTTCTGGGGCTCGGTTTCTACCTCTACTTCGGGATCGCTCACCAAGGTTGGATCGATGTTGGCGTCTACTCGGTCACCATTGCGCTCATGGCGGCTGGATTTGCTTTGAACCACGCAAGCCGTGCTCCACCCGGTGATGAAAAAATCGATTGAGGCTACTCGCCATTATCGCTTGTGGCCATTTCGCCCAAGCAAGGCGTCCAAGCAACCCAGCAAGAGTCCTTGCCACAACGCAAGGCTCCACAGAAAGGTCAGGCGCCGCACACCAAGCATGGCAATGAACTTACCATGGTGAGTTGAGCGCATCACTTCCCTGTTGACCACACCGAGCCGCCCACGCCAAAGAAGCAACTCATGGACCAAGAGGGCCACGATTGAAACAAGTAACACTTGGCCCTCCCAATGCTCGAGTGCTGAACGGTCGATGGTCATATTCCCCGTATACAGACCCACAAGGAAGGGGAAGACCGAAACCATGAACGCCATCCACAAGGGGAAGAGGCAAAGGATCATGGTGGAACTTCCGAGAAAATCAAAGCCTGGGCCTTGACGCCGACGTTTCGGATGATGACGGACAATACGGACGTGTGCTCGAGCGTCTCGCCGGCGCTTAGCAAGAAAATGACGGGCTCCCGTTTCAGGGACGTGCTTAACCAGAGCATCCCTCGCATAGACGATGGTCCCTCCTGCCTGATTCAGCCTTAAACTGACTTCCATGTCCTCAGCGTGGTACCATGCTGGGTCAAAACCGCCCACCTCCATGAGCGAGGCACGGTGAAACATGGAACATGGACCATTGGCAAGGCTGGTTCTTCTTGGACGGGCACGGTACTTTGCCGCAATCTCAACCGAACGCAGCCTACTGACCAAATCGTCGGCTTGTTCAAACACCGTTCGGCCCGTCACGGCAACCACTCGTTCCTGTTCATCAACCGGCGCAATTTGAGCTACCATGTTGGCAATCCAATCGGGTTCCGGACGAACGTCGATGTCGGTGATGGCCACCCACTCACCGATGGCGTGCTCAACCGCCCACTGGCGACCTGCGGACAAACCGAGTGGGGGTTGATGGTGAACCCTCACGGGTGTTCCGTTGGCGCCTTCAGGGTCGTGGTATTGGGCGAGGATTTCCTCTGCACCATCCGTTGAGCCGTCGTTCACCACGAGCACTTCAAACGAGGAATAGGTCTGTTCAAGGAGGGAGTCCAAACACCCTTCAATCCAATGCGCACCGTCTCGGACACAGACCGTCACGGAGACGAAGGGGTCACCACTCAATCACACCACCTCAAACAATTCCAGTAGACGGCGGCACCGGGCCTTTGTCGCAAGACTGCTTGGTTGAACCACGACACCCTCGTTCGGTTGACCGTAAAGCACCACGGCGTGTAGAGGGACGTGCAGATGAATGTACAAGGGGGCGAGGTCCTCTTCTCCATCAACGACCACCACCACCGGCTCTTCGAGAACGGCAGCCTGAGCAACCGCCTGGCGGAGGCTGGGGGTGAGGACGCCAGCTGGGTTCGAAGCGTGAAGAACGTGGGAAAAGGCAGAAAGGTCGACTTGTTGGTCTTCACCAAGTGCCTGGCGCTTGGTTTGACCGTCCACGAAGCCTATGTCGGGAACAACATCCATCTCCAACAACGTTGACACGGTTACATCACCAACGGCAATGAGAATGGTTTCGTCGGTGTTGATCTCCTCCAAGGCTGACGACATCGCCACCTCTGGCGTGGCTTCAGGACCTTTGTACAAGGTCCCCATGGGTGTTTTCAATTCGGGCTCAGCGCGTGCATGCATCTTGAGCACGGCACCCTCCCACTCGGGTGAAAACCATGGATGACCGTCCATGTCCACCACACCGTTTCGAATTCGTGAAGAGCTCAAAATGCCCCCTCCTACATCCAAAAGATGAGCCACTTCAATGACGTGGAGCGGTGGTAGACCGTGTTCTGAACGCTTGAGGTTGATTCGATCGCATTCACCCTTTGTTTCCGGTGTGGCCACGATGCAGTCGGCGGTGGAATGTGAGGGGGCTGGCCCATGCCGATCGGTGAGTTCGTGAACCGAAACGCGTTGAGGCGCATGAAGTTCGACCCAGTTCAGTAACTCGTCCCGCCGCGTCTCAAAGGATTGCATGTTGACTGATTTCTGGTCAGCCATGGTGTCGCTGGTCACGTGAATTTCTACGCGATTGGCTGCCCGCACGGCGGCATTGAGAAGAAGACGATGACCTGCATGAAGGCGGTCAAAGCTGCCACCAACCAAACAGAGTTGGAATTGAGGAGCGCCTCCCATGGAACCTGCTTTGACCATGGGCCTTTGATTTCATCGCCAAAAACCATCCAAAGATGGCACATTCAAGGGCTGTGCCCCGACACCTAACGGCCTTGTTCATAGTTTCCTCCGAGGCCTGACCCTCGGTGTCGGGGCGTACTGTCCGGTAAGGTGGTTGTCTCGTGTTCATTCTTGCGTCGCACAAGGACCCATAACCCACCGATGGTTTACCGCATTTGCACCGAGATTCACTCCCCGAAGGGTCCTCCCAGTCTTCGATTGCGGCCGTACACATGGTGTCAGACGTCATTGCTCATTTCACAGTCGCTCAGCCTGATGTTGCAGGTACGGTAAACGGGCCTCATGCCGACTCCATATCAACTCATCGGATGGCGTCAAGCAAACGAACATGGAAACTCCGGGTGAACAATATCTCACCGATCGCTGGGTCTCCGTTGGTCAACACCTCCGAGCCAAAGGGCGGCCACTGCTCAACCGGGCGAACCAACCAACCCGCTTGAGGATGAAGGGACAGAGGAGTAACCGGTAAGGATTGCTCAAGGGCATAAATCATCTCATAGAGGGCGACCAAAGGCGGTGTCCCAGGACCGTCGTTGAGGATTCTGACCGCCAACAAGGATTCAGAGGTTAAATCGCACGCTAGATGGTTGGCAACCAAGCCGGGGTAGCGACTCGGTTCCCCTGGCGTTCGAGCCACCTGAGCAGGCCAGCAACACGGAAAATGAGCTAGCCATGACCTCCCCGTGTGGCTACCGAGTTGGTTGACCAACCATGAACTGGAGAAAACTGACCACCAGGAAGTTGGTAGCCGCTCCATCATGTTTCGTTGTGTTTCGGAAACCCATGGCATGCGTTGCAAAGTGATGTTCAATCCCGTGGCCCAAGCATGGAGCAGACTTTCTGGTGGTTGCAAGAGCGCTTGCGCTTTCCATTCCTCAAGAAGGCCATCAGCGGGCGCTCCTTGTTGTTGAGAGAACATGGCCTCGAGAACCTCGATTTCACACATGGGGCGGTTGAACCAAACCCTGGTCGCTTCTTGGAAGGCTCCCCGGTGTTCTGGGTTGGTTGAATCGAGGGAACAAAGCAGGCACGTCGCAAAAGCGGCTTCGGCGGGATGCTGATGTTGAAGTTGATGCCGCCAATGAAGCACACTTCCTGCGTTGTTCATCCCGACGGTTTGAATGCGGCGAAGTGCATCACGCTGCCATGTTGGACCCGCTGAGAGCATGGCGATGGGCAAGTCATTCAGCGGAACATCATGAACGCCCAACAATTCAACCCAACCGTGTGGAAGGCGCGATTGAAGACGAATCCAACGCGATGGGCGATTGGCCCGAGGCGATGCAATCCAGGCGGCCAGCGGGTCAATGGTCTCCCATGCATTGGCTTGTTGCTCGTCGCCCTCGGGGTACAATTGGAGAGCATCCTGCCATCGCTGTCCTGCTTCACCGCTGGGAGAGGGGGCACTGAATCCATCGAACTCCAGAGGCCGATGGTTCAACAATTCACCGACGTCGGCAGGCACACGGGTGAAAGGACGACGGGAGGGGCGATGATGAACACCCGGGGCGAACAACTCAACCGTAAACACGGTGGACCGGCCAAGCCGCACGTCCACTCTTCCCATTTCTTCTGCATCCGTCAAAAGCACGGCCTCTTCGCCAAACGCTGGCGCTGCCCCTCGTCGAGAAATGAGCCCGCGGCACAATGGATGACCAAGCAAACGCCCCTCGGTTTCAACTCCCGGCCCATCAAACACCCAATCCACAACGAAAGGGATGTTGCTTTCTGCGATGACGTGATTGAGGATTGAAACCACTGCCCGTTGTGAGGCGCCGTAGATGTCCACGTACCCTGGGTCCCAGTGGCGTTCCACCCACGCCGTTTCACCAAACTCCATGCGAACCTCTCGCTCAAGGGCTGAGCCAGTGGATTGAGGCCCCTGCTCAAGGCTTGCAATCAGCCCATTGTAGAGTTCATTCAACCGTTCCATGCCCATGCGTGGATGTTTTATCCTCAACCAATGGTTCAACACGCCAACGGGAAGTTCCCGTTGTTTGATGCCCTTACGATCGCTGATTTCCAAGGCGCCGGTTGACATTGAATTGAGGAGCAATGAGCGATTGAGTGTGGACTGGAGGTGGGCGCGCAGGGCTCGGGGAGGTGAATAGGCGAAGTCCGCACCATCGATTGAACCCACCTCATAGAGGCCGTGCTGAAGTCGCAAAGGAGGCGACGCCCCAGACCGGTTGGAGGTAGAGAAGGTCTGCCCTTCGACCAATGCATGGCTGCCCCGCTGTTCAAACACCTCGCCGCGAACCAAACCAATCCGCTGTTGAGACGATTCGAACGCCGCCAATGTCCTGGTTTCCCTTGGCGCTGGTGGGTCAACCGGGGCACCGCTCTGCAAATCATACCATTGCACACTGGATGCAGGAGCAAGAATCCATGCCCCCCCTCTGTTTCCACTGGAAGACCCACGCTCCGTTTCAATCGCATCCTCAACAAAAACAAAGGAGGATTTTGGCATTTGAGTGTAAGCAAGAAGCACATTGGCATCATCAGCATGGAGGACAAGGTTGCCCTGAAATTCGTGAAGAACGTCGGCATAGTGCATCATTTTTCCAACGGCATCCTCCCTCAACCGTTCATGACCGAGCTGACTGAGGAAAATTGGAGCGTTGCGCAATCCTCCACGCTCGTCCCGAGTGATGAGACCTGCCTCACGCAATTGGCGGCAAGCAAGCGAGGCGTGAGGCATTCGCATTGAAAATTGCTGGGCGATCTCAGAGACGGTGGATGGCCCGTGGCGCAGCCAGATCAAGATTTTCCGTTGAGCGGCCGAACGGATGGGTCGAGGAATCATCACAAGTCACTTCTCCCTGCCCGAGGCGTTCCTGTCCATGAGACTAACAAATAAAAAGTGTTTGTAGTTAATTTTAGTTATACATTTCCATTGGAACTGTGAAAAATAACTTACTTTAATGGCACATGGTGTTGGAATTACACCACGAATCGGTCATCAACCGTAACCAAATCGTTCAACCGAGGAGGAACCATTATATCAGCGGCCTCGCTCCTCAAGAATACTGGCACATTTCCAATGAGGCCGCACCAAAATGACAGGAGGGAACCACCATGAAAACAACACGCATCCGTGAAAAAATCAAGAAATTCTTAGGCGATCGACCACGAAACACTGCAGAAATCCTGGAGTACATCAACAGCACCATGCGACACGGCACCACCAGTCAACAACTGGGCAACGTGTTGTCGAAAGACAAGGACATCGTCAAGGTCGGCTACATCAAGCGCTCCGGCATCCTTTCGGGAGGCTACGACATCTGCGAGTGGGCCACCCGCACCTGGGTCTCAGAAAACTGCCCAGAATGGATCGAAGGCACTCCCATCATCGTTGACAGTGAAGGCAACTTCATGACCAAGGATGACGAGAAGCTTTGAGCCTACTCTTCCTCTTGGAAATCGACACCAAGGCGAATGACCCTCTTTTGTTCAAGCGGGTAAGCAATCGGTACCGTCTGCTCTATTGAATAGAAATAACTTGACTGTTCAGAAACCCGCACCGATGTTATAGTCTGGTGCGACTGAAATTGAAATTGGGAAATGGCAACTAAGTTCTTCTCCAACAATTGCAACCACGAAGATCAGCATGATGATGTGAAAAAACGCCTGCAGATAGACCTCTCCCGTATTCATTTCTTTCGTAAGCATCGAAACGAGATAAATTAAGACATTGATTGGGACAAGCCAAAAACTTGTCCAAAACAAGAATCCTCCTATCGAGGCCAGTGCACCGCCCTCTTCGCATTCACCAGGCGTAGAGTTGTCACCAATTTCAATCAAGGCACCTCCAACAAAAGCCATGATGATGAGAAGACGACAAAATCGCTTGTGCACCTTGTTGCCATCAGACTTCAGTGGCGGAATCTCCCATTCGTCCATACATTCCCTCTAGCCATTGTGATTAATAATGGGTTTTCCGACGTTTCAGAATCAAACAGGCATCCAACAACGCGTGAGAGCAGATTGGATGATGGCCATCAAATCGGTTCAGAGGGTCCATCCCAATACCCACTGCTCAAGTATTGACAAATCAAAGGGATTCAGTGGGTCGATACAGACGCTACGGTCTGATGACCCGTCTAAGCAAAGGGAGCCCTCTGCTTTGTTTCAGTTGCCTTCGTAGATGGCCATGGCTTCGTCAACCGAGGCACCTTCGCAGATGATGGCGTGACATGCGGCGGTCATTCGAACGGCTTCTTCGGTCGTTTTCTGATGGATGTTGCGACCTGTAGCAGCACCTCGGCATCCGGAAATGGCCATTTGGTCGTGAAGACGTTGAAGGAACTCCCGGGGAGGTAGCGTACCCCCGCCTGAGCAAATGATGCCGGTTCGGCCAGCCGCTTCAACCGCAATTTGAAGCGACTCAGGTTGAGTCATTCCTTCAAACGCACGTGGGTAATTCACTTTGGCAAAGTCGGCACCAATGCAACTGGCAACACCAGCGGCGCCGGAGATGAGTTGAGGGTCCTTTTCGTCGGTGACCGCTTGGCCCCGAGGGTACATCCAAACCACTGAAATCATTCCCAGTTCGTGGGCTTGACGAATAAAATGAGCTGCTTCGGTCAACATCTCATGCTCATACTCGCTACCGATGTACACCGTGTAGCCGATACCAACGACATTGATGCCGTTGTGAACCAGCGACATCACATCGTCCATGTCCCACAATGCTTGACTGATGGGGTCACGTTGGGCGGTCTTGACCAGGTGAGATTTGGAATTGAGTTTTACGAGGTAGGGGATGTCAGGATAGTCTCGGGCATACTGAGCGATGAGCCCGCATTGTCCGGCGAGCACACCGATGGTACCGTCGGCATGGGCCATGGCTCCAATCTCGAACAAATGACCGGGGTCGTTGGACGAGCGTGGAATTTTATTGCCACCGTCGTAGAAGTCGTCGTTGAGGTGTTCGATTTTCTGGTCGCAGGCAAAGAGGTTCATGTGACCTGTCCCTGCCGTAGCCGCGTGCATGTTGTCAAGGTAGGTCTCGATCAACTCATCGGGAACATCGGCGGGAACGTTGATGTCACTCACGAAAATCACCACGCAGTTTACTGACCAGTGAAGTTGGCCACGCGCTTCTCAACGTAAGCAGCGATGCCTTCCTTGGCATCGGAACTGTTGAACAACGAGGCTTGCAATTCTCGCTCGAGCGCCAAGTGGTACTCAAAGGGTATCTCCGGACCCGTCTGGCAGGACCGCTTGATGTTGCCGACCGCCTTGACGGCCTTGTTTGGAAGCGTGAACTGGGAACACCAGTCGAGAATGTCCCGGCGGAAGTCATCAGGGTCGCCTTCCCAAATGTGGTTGATGAGGTTGCAACCATGAGCATCCTCGAAGGACATCAGTTCACCTGTCACCATCATCTCGAGGGCTTTGGCTTTGCCGATGAGGCGGGTCAAACGAGCCGTGCCACCGGTTCCGGCGAGCACACCGAGGTTGATTTCTGGAAGGCCAACTTTTCCGGCATTCTTTCGTGCGATTCGGATGTCGGCTGCCATGGCGATTTCGAGGCCACCGCCGACGGCGTGGCCGTTGATAGCACAGACCACCAATTTGGGCGTTTGCTCAAGGCGTGAAAGGGTTTCATTGGCGTGAAGACAGAAATTGTACTTGAAGCCAGGACTGACGCTGTTGAGCATCTGGATGGAAGCACCAGCAGAGAAGAACGAAGCCCCATTGCCGGTCAGGACGATGCAGGTCACATCGTCGTCAAATCGGGCTTTAACGATGGCTTCGTCGATGTCTCGCATCATGCCGTGGGTGTAGGTGTTGGGTGAGCGGTCATTGGGCCCTTCAAGGGGTGCTCCGGCTGAATCTGAGGTCAGTTCAATGACAGCGATTCCATTCTCTGTCACGCCGTAGTTGACGAGACGGTTAGTCATTGGTTCAAGTTTCAATCCGTAGAGGTCGCTCATGCCTTGACCCACATGGGTTGGCATTAAGAAGAAATCGCTGAGTTTTCTTGCGCTTCACCCTCGGAATTGCTGGTAAACGAGACATTACCACCGCTGCGCCGGGCTGTTTCCCAACGCTTCTTGACTTGGAGTGCTTCCTCGCTTGGCTCCCACTGATCCCGAGCCTTGGCGTTTCGGAACGGCAGTCGGAGTGGTCGGGTTGGACCCTTACCCCGCTTGAGCATGAACGGAGAGGTCAGTCGGAACACCAATCGCTTGAGGAGCGTAGGGCGGAACAACCGTCCAATCCAGCGCAGTCCGTTTCCACTTCGCTTTTGGTCCTTCATCCAGTTAACGCACATGCGCTTGAACATTCGGTCCCCAACTCGGTTCATCAGCCAACGGTTGGCTACGCTGGTTCGAACGTACGGGAGCAAATGCTTCCTAACCTGCTTGTCATAAGTCGATCCACCCAGAATCTCCTGTGCCGCAAGCACGCCGGACCAGACCGCCATGCGCATACCAAAGCCCCACATGAAGTCTTGAAGACCGCCCGATTCCCCGACATAGTGTTGACCCGTGGCTGGGTCGGTGTAGTTGCCGTTGAGTGTGAAATCTCCTTTCCCTCCGACGCGCTTGATTGGATTAATGTCGATATCGGGGTAAAGGCGCTGATAGCAGGCGATGGTTTCGTTCAAGAAACGTTCACTTTTCTTTTGCTTCCGCCACAAGCAGGTGCAGATCAAACCGACGCCGTCGATGATGATGAGGTAGCTGTAGGCTCCGGGTGCAAGTTTGTCGTTCAGTTGAAACGCGATGTGGTTGGGATGCGTGGTATGGAAGATTTCACCGAGCGCAATGGCCGAGGTGTCCTTTGGCCCACAAGCCACAATGTCGGCATCTTTCTGGGCGATGCGGGATTTGTAGTGAAGGGTTGCGCCTGCTTCAATGGCCATGCGTTTGAAGGCCTGGTCAATGGTGTGGTCGGAGGTGCCCCGTTCAACGATGCGGTAGGCAACGCCATCGGATTTTGCTTGGGTAATCTCATCGTCTGGATGAATCAAATCCACCACTGAAAACGCCGTTGATTTGAACGATGAAGCATCAAATCCCCAGGCCTCAAGTTGGTCAAAGAAATCTTCGTCCATGCTCCAGTTTTCAAGCGCTTGAAAATCACCATCAAAACGGGCCCCAGAATCGGCTCGAATGTCATGGACATGCACCTCTTTTCCGGCCTTTGCCAGCACGATGGCAGCGGCCAAACCCGATAGCCCAGCACCCATCACGGTGATGGGTTTGGATGGGGTCGTAGTATCCGCCATGCATGGCCATGGAGGCGTGAGGTTTGAATGATGTGCTTCTCTCGTTCGGACCATGTCGGGGACCGTTTTCGTCGAAGAAGCCCCGGATGTATTG
>MDSX01106314.1_pt1 | contig 18842 bp, 10 predicted proteins | sample 811141 | NCBI WGS metagenome assembly MDSX01 (sample SAMN05326642, study PRJNA326480) | marine metagenome | isolation source: seawater | place: Atlantic Ocean: South East | collected 2010 | reverse complement strand
TGGCTCAAGTGGAACTTCAGGTTCTAGTGGCTCATCCGGAACATCAGGTTCAAGTGGCTCATCTGGATCATCGGGCTCAAGTGGAACCAGCGGCTCATCTGGAACGTCAGGAACTAATGGTTCATCAGGAACCAGCGGTTCAAGTGGCACATCTGGAACAAGTGGCTCATCAGGTTCATCAGGTTCAAGTGGTACAAGTGGAACATCTAGCACTTCTGGTTCAAGTGGAACTTCAGGAACTAATGGCTCATCAGGAACTTCAGGAACTAATGACTCATCAGGAACTAGTGGTACAAGTGGCTCAAGTGGAACTTCAGGTTCTAGTGGCTCATCTGGAACATCAGGCTCAAGTGGAACAAGCGGCACGTCAGGTTCTTCAGGAACTAGTGGTTCTTCAGGAACATCAGGAAGTTCAGGAACATCTGGTTCAAGTGGTACAAGTGGCTCATCAGGATCAAGTGGGACAAGCGGTTCTTCAGGAACATCAGGTAGTAGTGGAAGTAGTGGAACAAGTGGCAGTTCGGGCACTTCAGGTAGTAGTGGTTCATCAGGTACAAGTGGAAGTTCAGGCACAAGTGGCTCATCAGGAACATCGGGAAGTAGTGGAACAAGTGGTACATCAGGTTCAAGTGGAACAAGTGGCACATCAGGTTCAAGTGGTACATCTGGTTCAAGTGGAACTAGTGGTAGAGATGGTAATTTTGGTGGAGCAACTTTTGGATATAAATTTGATGACGATACAACTCAAGGAGACCCAGGAGTAGGGTTTGTTAGATTTGATACTACTAATGTAAATACTACAACAGATATTTTTATAGATTCTGAGGATGAATCGGGCAATAATATAAATAATTTCCTTATTACTATTGATGCTTCAACATCTACTATTAAAGGTCACGTTAGAATTTCTAAAAGGTTTGATGCAACAGCTTATACACTATTTGAAATATCAAACTTAACCTCACAAAACGATGGAGGAAATCCTGCAAATGCAGCTTGGTGGATAATTGATGTAGACGCTACATCAACATCTGCAATTTTACCATTTGTAGATAATGATGAATTAATAATATCATTTCTAGTAACAGGAGACGCAGGTACTTCTGGATCTAGTGGCACTTCAGGAACAAGTGGAGGATCAGGATCATCTGGTACTTCAGGAAGTAGTGGCACAAGTGGCTCATCAGGCTCATCAGGTTCAAGTGGAACAAGCGGCTCATCAGGCTCAAGTGGCTCAAGTGGTAGTTCAGGTACAAGTGGCTCATCTGGAACATCAGGAACTAATGGCTCATCAGGTTCATCAGGAACAAGCGGTTCATCAGGAACAAGCGGTTCATCAGGTTCAAGTGGAACAAGCGGCTCATCAGGCTCAAGTGGCTCAAGTGGTAGTTCAGGTACAAGTGGCTCAAGTGGTACAAGTGGTACAAGTGGAACTAGTGGCTCTTCAGGAACAAGTGGTTCATCAGGATCAAGTGGAACAAGTGGTACATCAGGTTCAAGTGGCACAAGTGGCTCATCAGGTACAAGTGGAACTAGTGGCTCTTCAGGAACAAGTGGATCTAGTGGTACATCAGGTACATCAGGTACTTCAGGAACTAATGGTTCATCAGGAACTTCTGGAACAAGTGGTTCATCAGGAACGAGTGGTACAAGCGGGGATTCAGGTTCTAGTGGTTCAAGTGGAACCTCAGGTTCTAGTGGCTCATCTGGAACATCAGGCTCAAGTGGCTCCTCAGGCTCAAGTGGAACATCAGGCTCAAGTGGAACCTCTGGTTTAAGTGGTTCTTCAGGAACAAGTGGCTCAAGTGGTACTTCGGGTTCAAGTGGTACATCAGGAAATTCGGGATCTAGTGGCACGTCAGGTACAAATGGTTCATCAGGAACTAGTGGTACAAGTGGTACAAATGGTTCATCAGGTACTTCAGGTACCTCAGGATCTAGTGGTACTTCAGGCACTTCTGGTTCAAGTGGAACATCAGGATCAAGTGGCACAAGTGGTTCATCTGGAACAAGTGGTTCATCTGGATTATCAGGTTCAAGTGGTAGTAGTGGTTCATCAGGATCTTCTGGATCAAGTGGAATTTCAGGTTCAAGTGGTTCAAGTGGAACTTCAGGAACTAGTGGCTCAAGTGGCTCAAGTGGTAGTAGTGGCACAAGTGGTACATCAGGAACTAGTGGCACAAGTGGCTCATCAGGAACCAGTGGTTTAAGTGGTTCAAGTGGCACAAGTGGCTCATCGGGAATTAGTGGTTCAAGTGGTACATCTGGAGATAGCGGTTCATCCGGCTCAAGTGGTTCAAGTGGTACTTCTGGTATAAGTGGTTCATCTGGAACAAGTGGTTCAAGCGGTTCAAGTGGTTCATCAGGTTCAAGTGGCACTAGTGGCTCAAGTGGAACCTCAGGATTAAGTGGCTCAAGTGGAACATCTGGTTCAAGTGGTACATCGGGTGTAGCAGGTTCAAGTGGAACTTCAGGATCAAGTGGTACAAGTGGCTCATCAGGTACATCTGGTAGAGATGGTAATTTTGGTGGAGCAACTTTTCAATATAAATTTAATTCATCTACATCACAATCAGATCCAGGAACAGGATTTCTTAGATTTAATACTGTAGATGTAGATACAACATCCCTTGTTTTTATAGATTCTGAAGATGGAGGTGGTAATAATATAAATAATTTCCTTATTACTATTGATGCTTCTACTTCAACAATAAAGGGTCATGTTAGAATATCAAAACAATTTGATTCAACTGCTTATACTTTATTTGAAATATCAAACTTAACTCCACAAAACGATGGAGGAAATCCTGCAAATGCTGCTTGGTGGATTATAAATGTAGATGAAACAGCAACATCAGATACTTTACCCTTTGCTAATAATGACGAATTACTAGTTTCTTTCTTAGTAACGGGAGATGCTGGTACAAGTGGTAGTTCAGGTACAAGTGGTAGTTCAGGTACAAGTGGCTCAAGTGGCACAAGTGGTTCTTCAGGATCAAGTGGTACATCTGGATCTTCAGGTACAAGTGGTTCATCTGGAGTAAGTGGTTCATCAGGATCTTCTGGTACATCAGGAACAAGTGGTTCAAGTGGTACAAGTGGCTCATCGGGAATTAGTGGTTCAAGTGGTACATCTGGAGATAGTGGTTCTTCAGGTTCAAGTGGTTCAAGTGGCTCATCAGGTTCATCTGGTACATCAGGTTCATCTGGTACTTCAGGATCTTCAGGTTCAAGTGGCTCAAGTGGCTCATCTGGAACAAGTGGCTCTAGTGGTACTTCAGGATCAAGTGGCACAAGTGGCTCATCAGGCACATCAGGTTCATCTGGATCTAGTGGTACATCAGGCACCTCAGGATCTTCAGGAACTTCTGGTGTTAAAGGAGATTCTGGTTCAAGTGGAACAAGTGGCTCATCTGGAACAAGTGGCTCTAGTGGTACTTCAGGTACTTCAGGATCTTCAGGTTCAAGTGGCTCATCTGGAACAAGTGGTTCATCTGGATCATCAGGCTCAAGTGGTTCTTCTGGAACTTCTGGTTCATCTGGAACTTCTGGTTCATCTGGAACTTCTGGTGAAATAGGACTCCCAGGTTCATCTGGTACCTCTGGAACTTCAGGTTCAAGTGGAAGCTCGGGCTCAAGTGGCTCTTCAGGATCTAGTGGTTTTAGCGGAAGTTCTGGTACAAGTGGCTCATCAGGTACATCAGGTTCAAGTGGCACAAGTGGTTCATCAGGATCTTCAGGTTCAAGTGGAAGTTCAGGTTCAAGCGGTTCAAGCGGAACTTCAGGATCAAGTGGTACAAGTGGCTCATCAGGTTCATCTGGTATTTCGGGATCATCAGGTTCAAGTGGCTCATCAGGTTCATCTGGTACTTCAGGATCTTCAGGTTCAAGTGGCTCTTCAGGTTCAAGTGGTATAAGTGGAAGTTCAGGTTCAAGTGGTTCAAGTGGTACAAGCGGTTCATCAGGTATAAGTGGCTCAAGTGGCTCATCAGGATCAAGTGGTTCTTCAGGCTCAAGTGGTTCGTCAGGAACAAGTGGCTCTTCAGGTTCAAGCGGCACAAGTGGCTCATCAGGTATAAGTGGTTCAAGTGGCTCATCAGGTTCATCAGGCTCATCAGGTTCATCTGGTACATCAGGTTCATCTGGTACTTCAGGTAGAGATGGAAACTTTGGTGGAGCAACTTTTGGATATAAATTTGATACTGATACTACCCAAGGTGATCCTGGAGTTGGATTTGTTAGATTTAATACTAGCAATGTAAATACTACAGCGGATATTTTTATAGATTCTGAAGACGAATCAGGTAATAACATAAATAATTTCCTTATCACAATAGATGCTTCGACATCAACTATAAAGGGCCATGTCAGAATATCAAAACGATTTGATTCAACATCTTACACATTATTTGAAATATCAAACTTAACTCCACAAAATGATGGTGGAACACCAGCTAATGCTGCTTGGTGGATAATTGATGTAGATACAACAGCAACTTCATCTAATTTACCTTTTGCAGATAATGATGAACTAATAGTATCATTTTTAGTAACGGGAGATGCTGGTACAAGTGGTAGTTCAGGTACAAGTGGCTCATCAGGATTAAGTGGCTCAAGTGGTAGTTCAGGTACAAGTGGTTCTTCTGGGACATCGGGTCAAGATGGAGGTACAATAGCAAGATTTAATGGATATGATGATGGTACTTTAAATACTACTAACTTTTCTACACTTAATACAACAGCTTTTGTAAAAGTATCACATACCCAGTATGGTTTAGATCCTTCTATTAATACAAATTATTATACCCATACTAATGATAGTGATACAATTACTATTGATAATGATGGTTATTATATAATTAGTTCTAATGTTAATTTTCTAGTAGCAGATAGAAGTACCTTAAGATCATCTATGCAACAAAACCTTTTAATTAATGGTACAGCTGTTGATTCTTCTAAATCAGATACTTACTCAAGAGGTAGTGGTTATAATGATGAAGTTAATACATTAACAACACTATATGCTTACTTAAGTGCTGATGACACCGTAAAAATTGAAGTTAAAGCTCATAAAATGGACACCTCAGGTAATGGGAGTGTTACTATACAAGATGCAGTAATTAATATTGCATTTATAACTGGAACAGCAGCTGCAGCGGGTAATGATGGTTCATCAGGTTCAAGTGGAACATCTGGAACATCTGGTTCATCAGGCACATCAGGTTCAAGTGGTTCAAGTGGTTCTTCGGGTTCAAGTGGTTCAAGTGGTTCTTCGGGCTCAAGTGGTACAAGTGGTTCTTCGGGCTCAAGTGGTTCTTCTGGAACATCTGGTTCTTCAGGCTCAAGTGGATCTTCGGGCTCAAGTGGTACATCAGGTTCAAGTGGTACATCAGGTTCAAGTGGAACATCAGGTTCAAGTGGTAGTAGTGGTTCAAGTGGCTCAAGTGGAACTTCAGGGTCAAGTGGAGTATCAGGCTCAAGTGGTTCAAGTGGAACATCAGGTTCAAGTGGTACATCAGGTTCAAGTGGGGTATCGGGCTCAAGTGGTTCAAGTGGTTCCTCAGGTACAAGTGGCTCTTCAGGTACTTCAGGCGGTACTGGTGGAACAGGCCCAGCTGGACCTACAGGGTTTTTATTTAAATCAGAATTTGATGGGTACAACACATCATCACCATCTACTCAGACTTCAGGAGAATTTCAATTAGGTTCATCTACAAGTTCAACTTCTAATATTACATATTTAAATATAAGTAAATTTAATTCGGATTCTGTAAATATAGATAATTTATTAGCTTCAATTGGTACTAATAATTTAAAATTAGGTATTTATAAAGTTTCTGATCCAACTAAATTTATTATCTTAAATATTACTAGTAATGGTACTACTGGTTTAGATACAAGAGTTTTATCTGCAACATCTACTACTGCAGAAAGTAGTGGAGCTGTTTTATCTGATGGAGATCTTTGTGGATTTATACTTTCAGGTGATAATGGCACTTCAGGTTCATCAGGAACAAGTGGCTCAAGTGGCTCTTCAGGCTCAAGTGGCTCGTCAGGAACAAGTGGCTCAAGTGGCTCAAGTGGCTCAAGTGGCTCTTCAGGTTCCTCAGGTTCAAGTGGAACTTCTGGATCTGATGGTTCAGGATTTGTAGCAGTATTAAACCCAGGGTTTTGTAGAATAACAATTTCTAATAATACAACAGATTGTGTTAATGCTTGTGACACATTTTTATATGATAATACAAATTTATATGTAGGAGGAGTATACTCAGGAGGATCACCAGCATCTAACATATGTAGTGGTACTGTTTGGGGAAATAGTTCTGCAGGGTATGTAGGTAAAATTCATTTAGATGCTGAAATAGATTTTTATTCAGATAATCAGATTCGATTTTATGAATCTGATGGTGATTCTTTAAAAATGACATTTAGTGCAAATCATGGTGCATTAGCTGTTAACTATAGTAATGCTGGTAATGTTTGTAATGCTATTGATGCTTGTGGTAATATAATGTTTGGATGTGGTCATGGAATGACCGGTATGGGTAGAACATGTTTTAACTCTATATTAGGAGGCCAAGCAAATAATATAAGTTCAAGTGCAAAAAATTCTGTTATTGGGGGTGGTAATTCTCATGTTTTACAAGGAAATTGTAGCATTATTGGAGGTGGTTTAAGAAATTGTATTGAAATAGGAAATGTAAATGATAATTTTAATGCCATATTAGGTGGGTGTGAAAATAAAATTTATAATACACAAATAGGAGGAAATAGTATTGCAACACACACCATTGTAGGTGGATGTTTAAATGTAATAAGTTCATCAGCATCAAGGGGTCTGTTTATAGGTGGTGGTTGTAATAATTTAATACTTGCAGGTACTCAAAGTTATTCTTCTATTATTGGTGGTAATAATAATGCTATATGCGGTTCATATTCAAGTGGTAATATTATTGGAAATGGAGCAAATCATACTATCGAAGAAGGAACTGAGTCGGGAATTTTTTCTGGAAAAGGAAATAGAACTAAAGCTGATTATACAGTAATTGTAGGAGGACTTGAAAATTCTTCTTCCGCAGCTTGCGGGTTTATTGGAGGAGGGTATAGAAATACAGGTTCAGGAACTTATTCTTTTATTGGAGCTGGAGCTTTAAATTGTAATGCCGGTTTAATGTCTTCAATTGTAGGTGGTTCTAGTAATGAAACATTTGGTCAATGCTCATTTATTGGGGGAGGTTTATCGAATACCATAAATTCTAACGATGCATATACTGTTATAGCAGGTGGTCAATCTAATCAAATTAACTCATCTTGGAGTTCAATTGTAGGAGGGTGTTTAAATAATATAAGTGATCAGGTCAGTTTTATTGGAGGTGGATATTCAAATGATATAAATAATGGTAAATATAGTAGTCTTGTAGGTGGTTACAATAACTGTATAAATACATCAGGTAATTGTAACTTTTTAGGAGGTGGTAAAAATAACTGTATATATAGTTCAGCTGATTCAAGTTTTATTGGAGGAGGAAGTAATAACAAATTAGAATGTAATGGAGTAGTTATTGTTGGTGGTGATTATAATGAAGCATCTGGATGTTTCTCTTTTGTTGGAGGTGGAAATTCAAATAAAGTATGTGCTTGTTATGGAATTGTATTAGCTGGTTGTGGAAACAAAATTTCAGGATCAACTGATGTAGAACTATCAAGTATAATTGGGGGGTCAGGAAACCATATTTCATCAAGTTATAGTTTTATTGGAGGAGGTAATACTAACCATATAGATAATAAAAGTTGTTACTCATCAGTATTAGGAGGAAATAATAACTGTATTTCACAATCATCTGCATTTTCTTCAATTGTAGGAGGTGATCGAAATAGAATTCATATTAATATTGATAATACATCCCCAACAACACAATATTCATCAATATTAGGAGGATGTAAAAACAATATTAGAGGAAGTTATGGAGCTATTGTAGGAGGATACTGTAACTCAGTTTCAACTAATTATTTAGGAAATGCTGGATTTATAGGAGTTGCCGAAGATAGTCATATATACATTAGCTCTTATATTGCTAACCAAGCTCCATCTGCTTTAGTAGCTGGTAAATTAAATAAAATAGAATCTGTAGGATCATTTATAGGATCAGGTATATGTAATACTGCATCAGCCGAAAATAGTTTTATTGGAGCAGGTAGTAAAAACAAAATTCTTTCAGGATTTGGGTCATTTATAGGAGCTGGTTTATGTAATACAGTATCAGCAAGTTGTTATACTGTAATTCCAGGTGGACAAAATAATTGTGTAACTTTTTCTTCACATTCAACAATTGGAGGAGGAAATCATAATTATATCACTGCTAGTTCAGCTAATGTTAATTGTGGTCAAATAACAGGTTCAACAATTGCAGGTGGTGAACGAAATTGCATTATTATAGGAAACAGATCTAGTGGTAATGATGTTTGTTTTGATACTATAGGAGGGGGTCATTGTAATACTATACAAGTACTTTCAACTTCTACTCTTACTGGTTTAGGTAAAAATACTATAACAGGAGGAGAATTTAATACAGTATACTCAGGTAAACATAATGTTATTGGTGGGGGTTGTAAAAATATTATTAGTACTAATACTAGTGGAGTAGAAAATAAAAACAATTTTATTGGAGGGGGTCAATGTAATATAATAAGCTCCAGTATAGCAGTAAGAGATAATTCTATTCTAGGAGGGTGCTGCAGTATAATTGGTATTGGATGTTCAAATTCCATCGTTGGAGGACTTGGGAATATAATAACAGGAAGTATAAACACAGGATATAGAAGTTTTATAGGAGGTGGTAGTTATAACATTTTATGTTGTGGTCACACCTCAGCAATTTTAGGTGGTAATGGTAACAAAATTTTCAAAGGTTTTAGAGCTTCTATAAGCTCTGGTTATTCCAATGATTTATGTAATAGTAGTAATGCTATTATAGGCTCAGGAGGAGCTAATAAGATTGATAGTGCCTATAACTCGGCCATTGTAGCAGGTGGATCCAATATAAACTGTCAATCCCCAGAATCTTTTATTGGAGCAGGATGTCACAATTCAATATCAAGTGCATATAGAGCATTTATTGGAGCAGGAATTAGTAATAGAATTAACCCTGATGTTTATACAAATAGTAGTGATTATAGTGCTATTGTTGGTGGAAAATATAACTGCATATGTGGAGCATCAGTTGCTTTTATTGGAGGTGGTCGAAGTAATAAAATATGTAAAACAAGTGGAAATTCATGTGATGTAATTGTTGGTGGTTGTGGAAATAAAATTACTTCAACATTAGGATGTAATATTATAGGTGGTGGTCTAAACAATCAAATATGCGGAACATCAAAATTTGGTAGTGGAATCCTAGGAGGTTATGGAAACACGGTTTGTAATAATTATGCTTTCATTGTAGGATGTAGTTTAACAACTAAATGTGACTCAACAACTTACATGAATAATACAGTTGTAGCCTGCCATTTACAAGTTGGTGGTACTACAACATTAGATACAACTACAGGTAGAATAGATGCAACAAATGATATTGTAGCATTTGCAACATCAGATAGAAGATTAAAATGTAATATTAAACCAATTGAAAATGCTTTATGTAAAGTAATTGGGGTATCTGGTAATACATTTGATTGGAAACCTTTATCTAAAGAAGAAATAAAAACCATACACGGTAATAAAGGAAAAGATGTAGGTGTAATAGCTCAAGAAATAGAAAAAGTATTACCTGAAGCAGTTACTAATAGAAAGAACGGCTATAAAGCTGTTAACTATGAAAAAATAGTACCTTTATTAATTGAAGCTATTAAAGATCAACAGAAACAAATCGACGAACTTAAATCTAAATTATAATGGCTTTACCAAATGCATATGAACCATTAAGCGCTTCAATGATAATGGTAGAAGCAGGGCAATCATCTGATTCAAAAGCTTCTCTTTCTGGCCCTACATCCACCCCCGCAGTTGGATCAATGGTCAAATTATATGAAAATGCAACTCCTACCCCAGTTAATCAAGTAGCACCCCATGCTTATTCTGAATTTTATGGTAAAACTTTTGGTGGTGGTGGTGGTTTTCCTGGAGTTGCAGCTTATTATATCACAAATGCTAATTTAGATTTTGAATATGATGCTGATGATTTAAGTAATAATTCAATTACAAAAAATTCATTTACTGGTAATGGAACATACACAGCCCCTAATGGTAGTACTACTAGTCTTTCAGTAGCTTCTTTAATGGATGGATTATATCAAGGATTTTCATTAAAATCAAATATACAATATTTTCTGCCAACAAATGGTAGAGATGCATTTGGTAACGGGCAACTATGGTATACAATATCAGGAAGTGGTGGGAGAGCAAATAATAGCGATTGGGGTGGAGGCTCTGGTTTTCTTACTATTCCATTTTATAGAGATACTGATTTATCCATTGAATTTGATTTTAGAGACATTGACGATAACCCATCAGGTATATTTAGTTTTGATTATGATGATACACAGTATATATCTGTAATTTTTGAATACACAGCTTCATTTAAAACTGGTCAAAATATTACTTGTTCTATGGCAGTATATTCTAATGATAACCCCGCCACTGCTCCAATAGATTTATCAGGTGATTGGCAAATATTAGACCCTCAAGATTCTCAATTCGCAGCAGATAATGGTGTAGAAAGTAATGTAGCAGGTGAATGGCATTTTAAAGGAGAATTAGAAACAACTTTTTATAGTGAACTTGGAAAAGTTTATGTTAAACCCGTATTTTCAAAATAAGCGCTATGGTTGATAGAAGTTAAAAATAACTTGTTAACCCTAAATTAAAATTGTATATTTATAATCAAATAATCAAATTATGTCTTTAAAATCACATTCACCAAATTTTTTAATTGTTGGAAGTATGAAAGCAGGAACTTCTGCTTTACAATTTAATTTAAATAAACATCCTCAAATTTATTGCTTATCTAAATATTGGAAAGAGAAAATTTTTGAACAAAATAACATGCTATCAACTTCTTACGATAGAGGAATGAGTAATAAAAATTCTAAAGAACTAGATTTTTTTAATTCTGAATTAAATTTTACTATAGGAAAAGAAGTATACGAAAAATTTTTTCCAATGAATAAAAGAGCAAGGGGTGAATCCTCCCCAAATTATTCACAACCTAATTTAATTGATGATACTATAAATAATATAAAATCTTTATACCCTAATATGAAATTTATTTTAACTATGAGGGACCCAATAGATAGAGCTTTTAGCCATTGGAATATGGTACAAGCAATTCCTACTGCTGCTTGGGGGGAGGATTTAAGAGATAAAACATTTAATTCAATTGTAGAATCAACTCCTAATAGAGGTATATTTAAAAGAGGATTATATTATAAAATTATAAAACAATACACAGATGCTTTTGGGTCTGATAATATACATTTAGTTATACAAGAAGAATTAAAAGCAAATCCACTAGTTGAATTAGCAAAAATTCATGATTTTTTAGGTGTTGATTCTATGGAAGGAGTAGACCCGGGTTACCGTAACATTTTTGAAACAGATTATGGAGATAGAGTTTTAGATAGTGAATCAAAAACATTATTAAAACTATATTATGCCGATGATATAGCACAACTTAAAAATGCTTACCCTAATTTAGATTATTCAAAATGGAATAATTACTAAAAATTTATTTAAATTGTTATGAATATAGAAATACATGCTGTAACAGTGTGTGTTAATTACGCACATTTATTTAAACATTGTATACCTAATAAAAGGTTTTTTAAAAGATGGGTTATTGTAACTACCGAAGAAGATACTGATACTATACAACTTTGTAAAGATAATAATTTAGAATATATTTTTTCTAAAGTATTATATGATAGAACATTTTTTAAAAGTGGTGCTATAAACGAAGGTTTTAATTATTTAGGAAAAGATAAAACTTGGTATTTACATATTGATGCAGATGTTCTTCTTAAAGATAATTTTGCATCTACTTTCCCAACACATCCTATAGAAAAAAGACCATATATAATGGGCTATACTAAAAATAAAGGTAAAGAAGAAACATATACTGCTTTTTTAGATAGTTATTTTCATGCTAATGCTTTATATACTATGGGAAGAATTAATGTAGATATAGATGAAGATTTTACAAATTTTGATCCTGCAAAATATTTTGAATTAAAAGGAAGTATAAAACAAAAATTTAATGGTTATGGGTTTTTTCAGTTATTTAATTTACCTAGGTTACAAAGGCTATATAAATCATTATACGAAATTTACCCAACATTATCTGATAATGCGGGGGCTGATGATGGTATTTTCCAAAAAATGTTTGGTAAAAAAGTATCATTAGATACTTACTGCTTACATTTATCACCCGAAGGGAAATATTGGGATGGGATATAATTATTTGGAATATAAATAATATTTTTGTATATTGTTGTTATGAATTTCTCTGAAAAAAATAAATGTGTATTTATTCATGTTAATAAAACAGCAGGAAGAAGTATATCTATGGCTCTTTTTGGTAATGTAAGAGAACATATTACTATTAAAGAACTATTTAATTTAGATTATAATAAACCAGAGCAAGAAAAACGACTTGAAAAGTGTAGAGTTGATTATAGATATGAATTATTAAAAAAATATTGGGACTATTATTTTAAATTTATAATAATAAGAAATCCTTGGGATAGAAAATTATCAGATTTTTTCTTTGGAAAAAGAGAAGGAATAGTTGCTCCTAATACTGATTTTATAACTTATATAAATAATAATCATCTAAATAATGATCTTTGGAATTCACCTAGTTTAGAATGGATTGAAGATAAAAATGGGAATATTGATAAAAATATCTTTATAGGTAAATTTGAAAATTTACAGGAAGATTTTAATATAATTTGTGATAAAATAAACATACCTAGAAAAAAACTCCCCCATTTAAATTCATCTACACATTCTCCTTATTGGGAATATTATAATGATGAAATAGAAGAAATGGTAAGAGAAAAATATAAAAAAGATATAGAGGCATTCGGTTATGAATTTGGAAAATAAAATAACTTGTGGTATTATGACAGTTATGATTGGAAGAAAGGCTTGTATTGATCCTATGTTCCAATATTTTAGAGATGTTAAAATTCCATTAGAATTTAAACATTTAAATTTATATATAGTAAAAGGATGGAATCCTGAGTTTGATTCTTTATTTAAAAAAAAATTAAAAGAATATAAGCTTAAAAATAAATTTAAAAAGATTAAAATTATAAAAGGAATACCTAAAGTTAATAATCATTTTAATTGGGATGATTGGGAAAAATCTTCAAGGATATTAACTCCATTTCAGAAACATGAATCAACTGCACATAATCTTCATAAAGGAATAAAAAAAGTTGTTTCTGAAGTAGATTTAGTACATATAGTAGATGATGATACAATTCCCCCATTAAATACTTTAAATGATTTATGGGATACGTTAACCCCTAATGATAGTTATGGGATAACTTCTGGTTTTTATTTTGATAAAGGTTGGATCCCCCCTGATATTATTAAAGGAGAACAAGAATCAGTTAGAAAATTAGTTGTTAGTGTAGAAAAAAATAAATGGCATACCTCAACTTTAGATGATTTTATTAATATTGAACAAGAAGATGTGGGGTTTGTAGGAAATGGTTGTATGTTAACATATTCTCATTTGTTAAAAAAAGTTTTACCTTTAGCAGATAAAGAATTAAACAGCAAAGAAGGACCAGATATAACAATTAGTAAAAGAATTAGAAACCAAGGTAAAAAAATTATAATGGTACCTACTGTTTTTTGTAAACATTTAGATGAAAAGGGAAATGAAGTAGGATTAACCCAAAAACACTTTAAAAAATTAATAAAAACTAAATCATCAACAAAAAGTGCTATAATATTCCATGAAAGAAAAATAAATTATGAAACATTAGCTTCCCAATTTGATAAAATTTATGTATTCATTAATATAGATTCTTTTTATAATAATAAAAAATATATAAAAAAACATATACAGATGATAGAAAAAATATCTAACATTGAAATAATTAAAACTAGTACATCCCAATATAGAGATTTATATAAACACTATAGAGGTCATATAGTTAATGTTAAATATCGTATTTTACTAGAAAAAGCTTATGAACTAATAAATTTAACAACGGACTATAATATTACAGTCTTTAAAAGAATATTTGAATCCTATGATTGTGCTCAAATTTATAGTTTTAATTATAAAAATTTAAAAAATTATTTAACCCAGAATTAAAAATGAAAAATGTAATCCCACTATTAGAAGAAGATATAGAAAATTTTAATAAAATAAATTTTGAATTTGAAGAGTTAGCTATTAGACTTGGAAATTTAGGAATGAGAAAAATGGAAATTGAACAAAATGAATATCAATTAAGCAATATATATGCAGATTTAAGTTTAAAACAACAAGCCATAGTTCAAGGTTATATTAAAAAATATGGAGATGGAGGTGTAGATTTAAGTAATAAAGTATTTATTATAAACCAATAAACATGAATATAATTTTTCAAGTAGATGGAGGTTTAGGAAAAACAATTATGGCTACTGCCATGGTAAAAATTATTAAAAAAAGATATAAAAATTCTAATTTAATAGTAGTAACTGGTCATCCTGATATATTTTTAAATAACCCACATATACATGAAGTATATGATCATAATAGTGTAAATGGGTTTTATTTAAAATATATTAAGGATCAAAATTGCAAAATATTTGTTGCTGATCCTTATAGACATGGTGATTTTATTCTAGAAAAACCCATACATTTATTTAAAACTTGGTGTAAAATATATGATCTACGATATAATAATGAACAACCTGAAATATACCTTACCCAACCTGAGTTAGATTATTTTAAACCGTACTATACAACAGAAAAACCTATATTAGCCATACAACCTAATGGTGGTCCTGTTGGATTGGGTTATCAATACGCATGGACAAGGGATATCCCTCAACCAATAGTAATGTCAGTTATAGAAGAATTTAAAGAATCACATACTATAATTCATATAAAAAGAGAAGATCAAATAATATATCCAGATACTATGCAAGCTTTAGATGGATTTAGAAGCATTGCGATACTACTTCAGTTATCAGATAAAAGATTATTAATAGATAGTTTTTCTCAACATATGTCTGCAGCTTTAAATTTGAAATCTACAGTATGTTGGGTTGGAACAAAACCAGAAATTTTTGGGTATAAGTTACATGATAATATTAAATCAGAACCATATAATGATGAAAAGTCTTTAGAAAATGCAATGTATGTACCTTATGGGTTATCCGAAAATATTCATAATATACCTTATAAAGACTTAAATGATGTTTTTGATTTAAATAAAATTTTAATATCACTAAATAAATAATGAAAAAAATATTTTTTCAATCATCCTTACCAAGAGCTGGTAGTACTTTATTACAAAATATCTTAGGACAAAACCCTAATTTTTATGTAACACCAACTTCTGGTGTATTAGAATTATTATATGCCGCTAGAAGTAACTATACAAACGATAAAGCTTTTCAAGCTCAAAATCTTAATTTGATGAAAAAAGGATGGTTTAATTTTTGTCGTCAAGGAATAGAAGGATTTTTTAATAGCATAACAGATAAAAAATATGTAGTTGACAAATCAAGGGGGTGGGGGATACATTATAGTTTTTTAAATTCATTTTATCCAAACCCCAAAATAGTTTGTATGGTTAGAGATTTAAGATGTATATATACTTCAATGGAAAAAAATTTTAGAAAACACCCAGAAAAAGATTCAGGTATAGTAAATTGGGCAGAAATGAAAGGGACAACAACTTTAAAAAGGATAGATTTATGGTCCCAATCTCCTCCTATTGGTATAGCTTTAGATAGATTAAAACAGATAATAGATGAAGGTATTGATAAAAATATATTATTTATACGTTTTGAAGATTTAACAAATAACCCACAAAATGAATTAAATAAAATTTATGACTTTTTTAATATAGAAAGATATAAACATGATTTTCAAAATATTAACCAAATTACACAAGAAGATGATACTGTCTATGGAGTATTTGGTGATCATACTATACGAAAAGAAGTAAAACCTGTAAAAGAATTATATAATACTATATTAGGTAAAGAATTATCTCAAAATATAGTAAATACTTATCCCTAGTTTTACGAATATTTTCAATATTTATGATTAACTTTAAAACAAACATATGAGTTGGACCTATAAAACACACATAATAGGAGATATCACTCAATTTCCAGAAAATACGTTTGGTTTTGTTTATATAGTTACACATAAACCCACAGGAAAATCTTATATTGGGAAAAAAGTCTTATTTCATAATAAAAAAAAGCGACTTGGTAAAAAAGAGTTAGCAGCATTAACTGGAATTGTTGGACGTCGTCCTACCTACAAATTAGAAGTTAAAGAGTCAGATTGGATGAATTATTATGGTTCCCAAAAAGATATTAAACAACTACTTTTAGAAGGCAAAAAAGATGAATTTGAACGTACAATTTTAAAAATGTGCCCTGATAAAAAATCAATGACTTATTTTGAAGTTAAATACCAAATGCTTTATCAAGTACTAGAAAAACCAGATGAATTTTTTAACGATAATATTTTAGGTAAATTTTTTACAAAAGACCTAAAAGACATTGAATTTGAAGATCTCGTGAAAGAACGTAAATAATTTCGTATATTGTTATTATAAAATAGTTTTAAATGCAAAACATAGATTTAGTCTATAAACAAAGAGAAGCCGCTCATAAATTTGCGGCTAACAATCCTTATCCACCTTTTAAATGGGATGTTATATCTAACCATATGAAAATCAAAAATGGTATACCCCAAGGTAATATTAGATATTCTTTCTTTGATGATGATAATAATTTAAAGTATAATGGAGATATTAGGATTATTCAAGGTGAAGATGGATTAGTTAGACAGGATATTGACTTTAAATTAGCAGAAGGCCAGTATGAAGATGTAGTAAACTCATTTAATATTTATAGATTATATTCTACCCAAGTAGCTATAGGATATTGGATATGTGATAAATATCAACATATTAATATTATATGTTTAAGAGGTTATGGAGACAAAGCAGAAATAAAAGCTAAATTAGCGGCCCGTTATTGGAAAAAAATTTTAGGAATGGATGCAACTCCTGGAAAATTTGAAGGAAAAGATGTCTTAGAAGTTAAATTTAATATGCCAGAACCCTATTTTTACCCTACAGATAATATTCCTATTTTACAAGAAATAAAATCAAATTTTAAACAAATAAAAAAAGAAATCCTAAAAATGGAAAAAACCATTAAATGGGAAGATTTTCCTAAATATGAAGCTGAATATCATCCTAAATATGGTGGTTCATTATATAAAAATGATTGGAAAGTAATCCCATTAAGCTCTTTTAAAGGGGTTTATGGTGTAGAAAAATATGTAAAAGAAGAAGCTGAGGATTTATTTCAAAAAGTAAAAGAATTAATTCCAACTTATAGAAATATAATTAAAAAAGGCGAAGAAGAAGGATGGATTTCTAATTCATTTTTATCAAAACTTGTTCCTGGGAGTATCATTAACCCTCATAAATCATGGACAGAACATTATCTTAGGGCACATATTTGTATTACAGAAGATAAGGATTGTATTATCTCAAAATTCCACCCCAACACCCCAGAAATTAAAGAATCCCGAACTTGGGAAGAAGGTAAATTACTTGCATTTCATGATGGTGGTAATTATTTACATGCTGTAGAACATAAAGGTACTAAACCAAGAATCATTATATCCTTGGATTTAAAAATAGATTATATATTTAATGGGCATTATTTAAAATATGCATTATCCCCTTTAAGAAAAATAAATGATTAACCAACTTTTAGTTACATTAGTAAATTCTGTATTAGGTTCGGGTAAGGCAACTGCCCGAAATAATTATGCCTACCATTGTCCTTTTTGTAACCACCATAAGCCAAAGTTAGAAGTTAATTTAACTGAAAACCGTGAAGGTAAAAATCCTTGGCATTGTTGGGCATGTGATGTTAGGGGTACTACTATATATAATTTATTTAGGCAATTAAAAGCAGAAGCAGGAAAATTTACAGAACTTAAATCTTTAGTTAAAACATCAAAATCAATAAAAGATACACAAGTTGTATCTAGTGTTGTATTACCTACTGAATATATTGGCCTAAATAACGTTAATACTAGCGATATTATGGCTAGGCATGCGCTTGCGTATTTAAAAAATAGACATATAAGTAAATACGATATTATAAAGTATAATATAGGATATTGTAAAGAAGGTTTATATAAAAATATGATTATTATACCAACATACGATGCAGATGGTAGGTTAAATTATTTTACAGCTCGTTCATTTGAAAAAGAACCGTATATTAAATATAGAAACCCATCAGCTAGCAGAGATATAGTTCCTAACGAACATTTAATAAATTGGAATGTACCCGTTGTCTTATGTGAAGGGTTATTTGATGCTATAGCTATAAAAAGAAACGCAATCCCTTTATTAGGGAAAAACATACAGAGTAGTTTAATGAAAAAAATAGTTACTTCTGTAGTAGATAAAATCTATATTGCATTAGATAGGGATGCAATTAAGCAAGCTTTAAAATTCTGTGAAAAATTAATGGCAGAAGGTAAAGAAGTCTATCTTGTAGATTTACAAGATAAGGACCCGAGTGAAATGGGTTTCGAAAATTTCACAAAACTGATACAAAAAAC
>MDSX01040995.1_pt1 | contig 18857 bp, 15 predicted proteins | sample 811141 | NCBI WGS metagenome assembly MDSX01 (sample SAMN05326642, study PRJNA326480) | marine metagenome | isolation source: seawater | place: Atlantic Ocean: South East | collected 2010 | reverse complement strand
AGAGCGATGACGGTCGTCCTCGTCGTCGCCGCGGCGATCGACGCGCGCGCGACGCGCGCGACGCGCGGAGGAATGGCGCCTCGATCGCGAACGCGCGGTCGAGCGGTCGAGACGTTGGCGGGTCGAGACTCCCCACTCGCTCGCTCGCGCGCGCGCGCGCGCGATGCTTCGAAGCGCGCGCGCGTGGCTTCTGAGTCCGTCTCTGACGGCGCGCGAATCGATCGCGCGCGCGCCGAGCGCGACGCGCGACGCGACGACGTCCGACGACGACGACGCGTTCGAAGACGTCGAGGACGAATTCGCACCGGCGCTGCGATCGACGCAAGAGACGCTCGTCGAGCGCGACGCGCGCGCGCGCGCGGCGATCGAGGTGATCGATCTGTTGGACGACGACGACGACGACGACGACGACGGCGACGGCGACGGCGACGACGGCGCGGCGGAGAGGGAGGAGGACGTCGCGGCGAAACGCGCGGAACGACGCGTGATCGACGCGACGACGACGCACGTGGAGGCGCGTCGCGTTCGACGACGCGTGGATGATGAGGCGCGCGGTGCGCGCGACGACGCGCGACTCGACGCGGCGACGACGGTGGTGCGAAACGCGCCGTCGCGCTCGAATCGAAACGCCGACGCGACGAAATCGAAGGCGTTTCCGGAACCGGATAGCAGGAAACAATTGTACAGTCAGGTGACGTGCGCGTTGGACGCGAAGAGCTTCAAAAATGATTCGGCGTACGGGCGCTCGCTCGTCGTGCGGTTCGACAACAACCGGCACAAGGCTGGAGATAAGCAAATTTTGTACGAGTATGAAAATTTGCCTCTCGAGCGGAGCGTTACGTGGACGTATCACGCCGTGTCGGACGTTCCAGTGCGCTCAGACGACGTCGGTGCGCACAGCGCGCGATATACCGCCGTGTTGCTGAGTGGGGACGCGTTTTTAAAGCTCATCGAAAACGATTCCGCGGGCTTGCGAAAGATGGTGGAGACGTTTGAGCGAGAAACCGGCGGCGGCGAACATAAACTGTGCGTCATCGTCGAATCACCGGATAAGTTCTGCACCTCCAAAGAGCGCCGAGGGTGCGACTATGATAATCCAAACGCCGGTTGGTCGCGAGATGAGTACGACATGTGCGTCGCACAGATAGTGGTGCAATACGCCGACGTAGTCCTCGTCGCGCTTCCGGGAATGGCCGAGTGCGTCGAGCACGTCGTCATGATCCACGACGCCATCGCCCGGCGTCGTCACGAGCCACCGCTATCGAAAGACTTTCTTCTCGATAAATCACACGATTACATGGATGGAACCTCGGGAAAAAGTAAAAAGCCAACCTCGCAAGATTTCTTCCTCAGAGCGCTGCAGCGCATATCTGGCGTCACCGCCCCGCACGCGCGCGGCATCGTTCGCGAGTACAAATCCATGGCCGCTCTCATGTCGGCCTACGAAGATCCGCGCACGTCGATCGCGGATAAAGAAAACATGCTCAAAGACATCGTCGGTGGGAAGAATAGATTCGGCGAGGTGAAGAGTAAGCGCGTGTACGATTTCTTCAAGCCGCGCCACCCTGACGACCCGGGCGACGAAATCATCTCTCGCGAGCACGCGCGCGCGTAGCGACATAGCATCATCTTATTTTGCGCACCGTTAGTCCGTGTGTGTTGTATATCACCGTAGTCATAGCTCGATCCCGCCGCTCCCGCGCGCTCTGTCTCGCGCGCCCACTCTGGCTGTTCAAACCCTCGCCTCTGGCCGTCGTCACTCATCGCCTCTCGAACCTTCGCGCGCGACGTCATGGGGTCCAACATCCCGCGAGAATTTCAGAAGAAATATACCTGGGATGCGATCGTGTTCTCAGATGGCGCCACGTACGTCGCATCGACGCGAACGCGGCGCGAACTCGTTCGCTCGCGCGCGCGGAAACCCTCGAGGCGATTGTTCGCGAATGTAGCGCGAAATCGCCGCGCGCGACGTCGATGGCGCGCGAAATCTCGCACGAAACGTACGACTGACATTTTAACCATCGCTTGCGCGTGTCTTTCGACGCAGTTACGAAGGCCTCGTGAGTAACTACGGGCAGTGTGAAAAGTTGGGCGTGTTTCAGTACGTCGACGGCGACCGATACGAAGGACAATACTCCGAAGGTATGATGCACGGCTACGGAGTGTACACGTGGGGTTTGGATGACTCCACGTATTACGGACATTGGCAGAATAACTCCCAGAACGGGTGCGGGGTGAAGCTCTACGGTTCGGGCGCGGTCGAGGTGGGCGAGTGGAAGGATGACCAATATCTCGGCGAATACACGGGACGTTGTGGGGAGGATGAGCAAAACAGAGCAATGATGCACGCGATGGAAGTGGCGACGCGCGCGCGTTTGTTCACGGGTAAGCCCGATGGCGAAGTCGTGGTGTTGGAGAACATCTCGAACCCGGATACGGCGGAGAGTCACCACCCGGTGGTGTACGATCGCGGCACCGAGTGGCAAATGCCCGGGTACAAGGGCGAGCAGTTCGAGCCTCCGGCCGATCTCGAGCAAACGCAACCGAAGGTTTTCGCGCAAATGCAGCGATTCAACCAACTTTGGGAGCGCGCTTGGAGATACTACAACATCGACGTCCCGGAGGGTGAGAATGACCAAAAGTTGCAAGAGCTCAAGTTCTTGACCGAGGCACCGGCGACGCTTCGTACCGTGGACGAAGACTACGATGAGTACGAGGATGAAGACGACGAGGATGAAGACGAGGACGAACAACCGAGCTCTCGATCCCGTCGCGCTGGACCGGCCGCGATGTCCCTTAGCTTCCGCAACGCGAACCCGATCTCCACCGCGTTCGCGCGCTTGGGCAAGAGCAAGCACGCGTTGCGCAAGAACCCGCTCAAGGCTGCGGCGGGTGCTTTCGAAGCCGCGCGCGAGCGATTCATGGGCGCGACGAAAGTCACCATGGCTTGAGAGGAGTGTTGGCAACTTAATATTGTGTACCTGTAGCGTCGAACGTTTTAATAAGGAGTGAACGGCGATTCTTTCATCAGTTTGCACTTTTACACTCGCGTGTTCCTAGTCTAATATTGATCGTCGGCGAGCATCGGGATCGCGGGCATATCGCGCACGTTCTCCTCGAGCGCCTTGGCTTTGACGGCTTTGCTAAAAGCTCCAACGCCGACGTCGGCGTCCATGTTGTCCGCCTCCCCTCGAGACTTACCGTGTGCGAGCTCGCGACGAATTTCGGGCGTGATCAAGTAGTGACTTTTGATCGTCACGAGCTTGAAGAGCAACTTTTTGCTTTCCTTGTCGATGACCGCCTTGTAGCGTTGCACGAAAGTCAATAACGTTTGATGCCAAACCACCGGAAGTTCGCGCTCCTCAGTCGAAAAGCGCAAAAAGTGATCAACCAGAGCGTCCACAACACTAAACGGCAGCGCATACTTCTTGTCGAGCAATACGCGCATGAAGAAGGATGTCGTTCCGGCGTACTCAAACGTGGATAGCTTCATCAATACGGCGGCGGAGTGCAACGCTGGTACCGAACATCGCGACAAAACGGCGCTAAAAATGACCGCCTCTCGCAGCGAGCACGTTTTGCTCTGGCACAAAGGCAACAACATACCCTTGAAAAATGCCGCGGGCTTGAAGGTCGCCTTCTTGAGCGCCATGAAGAGCGCAAAGTGTAACCTTCGATTGTCTGCGATGTCCTGGCGTACGCGCGGCAGGAGCACCAAATTAAAGAAGCGCTGGGCCATCGTCACATTCAGGTTCGACGCAAACAGACGCGTCGCCGCATACATCGCGTGCGGACTCCATCTATCGGGATTGGTCAAGTACAAAACTTCTTCCCAGTTGGAGAGCGCGGGGATGATTTTGAACGCCTTTGGCACCTTGCCCGTGGTGTACCTCGTCAAAAGCTCGCCGACTTGTCTATAAATCTCAATCACACGAGAATCCAACCCTTCTGGAATCATCTCACCTTCTTCGTCTCGCGCCGTAGACCCACCAGCGCTCTCGTGCTCTTGAATCTTTTCCATAATCATATCCGCGAGCGTTTTGTCTTTGCCGAGCTTGGGTGCCATGAACGCTTCCAACGCCGCCGCTTCCTCGGCGCTGATTTCCACCTCCTCGTACTGTCCGTCGGCTTCGTTGATGTACCCCTCATCATCGTCGTCCTCGTCGAAAGCCCCACCGCGTCGACTCGGCGCGTCCTCGTCGCCCATCGCCTCGTCCTCGCCGTCGTCGTCGCCGCTTCCGTACGAGTCATCGATCAAAGTCGCACTCTTCGCGTCGAGCGTTCGTCCGAGCTTGACGCGATGTTCGCCGCTCTTCCTTCGTCGATTCTCTCGCCCCTCATCGTCCGCGCCCTCTTCCTCGCTCGACGTCGCCGCCTCGACTTCCTCTCGCAGCTCCTTCGCCTCTCTCAAAATCTTCGTCGACAGCGCGTCCGGGAGGTAATCCTCCTCGTCCGCCGTCCGCGCGCGCGCCTTCGTTTGCTTGCGCTTCGACCGAGGTTTCGCCAGCGCGTCGTCCGCGATCTCTTTCCCCAGCGCCTCGCGTTTCGTTCGTTTCGTCGACATGGCACGCGCGGTCCGCGGTGGCGGCGGCGTCGACGCGTCGACGCGCCTCGTCGTCGTCGACGCCCCTCGCGCGCGCGTCGCTCGCGCGCGCGTCGACGACGACGGTCGCGCTCGTCTCGCGCGCGCTCGACGCGATCGACGTCGCGATCGACGCGCGTCGACGCGCGTTCGAGTGGGCGCCGCCCGACGACGACGCGCGCGGGCGGCCGTTCGCGCGCTCGACTAAACCCTAGCCCGTGAATCGGAATCGTGAATCCGCCCGGTCGGACGTTTGAAATCTGAAATCGCCGGACGACGGACCGCCGCGCGATCGTCGGCACCGCGTCGCGCGCGTCATGGACGACGACCTCGCCTACGCGCTGGCGCTGCAGGCGCAAGAGGAAGAGTACGCGGGCTCGCGTCGACGCGCGGCGTACGACGACGACGAGAGCGACGAGAGCGACGCGAGCGACGACGATGCACGTTTTGGACGAGCCGCTGCGAAATCAAAGAAACGCGCGGTGAAGACGACGACGACGACGACGACGACGACGGACGGTGAGGGCGAGGACCAGGGCGATGACGATGACGGCGCGAACGAAGGCGCGGCGAATCGAGCGACCGCGCCTCGCGCGCGAGGGACGCGAGATGGTCGAGTAATCATGCGGCGCATGCTCGAGCTCGGCCTCGTCGCGGCTGGCGAAAACGTGTTGTCGACGACGCTGCGCAAGGAAGAGACATTAGCTGATTTGAAAGAAGACGGAACGATCGTCTGGAGGCGAGCGAGGAAGATCGTCGATCCCGCGCCGGTGAAGGATGAGGAAGGTGGCGAGGAAACCGCCGTCGACGCGGCGGACGTTGAAACGCTCGTCTTTAACACCGTGAGCGAGTTCCGTTTAGCAGTCGTGCGGGAGAAGAACCCAGAGCGAAAGGTGGACAACGGGTGGGATTGGGTGAAATACGCCGGGGTAAAGTTGGGCGATATCAAGCGGCGACTCCCTCCCGAACCCAAGCCCGAACCCAAGCCGCGGGCGAAGCGCGAGCCGAAGCCGACGCCGACGCCGAAGAAACGGAAAAAGATCACGGACGACGAGCGTGGGTACCATGCGGCGGTCAAACGCATCGTCGTTCCCGCGCGCGAAAAGCGTGAAAGCCGAAACGCGTCTAAAAACATCAACATTGGCGAGAGCTTCGACGGACAGGGCGACTTACAAATGGTGACGTGCGAAGCGTACAACAAACGACGGACGCAGCCATTCAAAGTCACGGTGACTTCCGGCGCGGAGTTGGTGATGGATTTCCACGCGCATTTGTGCTCGGACGAAATCATCGGATTTCTCGGAGGCGTGTACGACGACGACGCGAAGACGTTGCGCATTACGCGAGCGCTTCCTGCTCGACAGCTCGTCCAGGAACACGCCGGCGTCGAAGTCGAGCTCGATCCAGAGAGTGTGCCGGCAATCGTCGAGACATTGACGGCCAAAGGTGAAGGTATCGTCGGTTGGTATCATTCTCATCCCGTGTTCGCGACGCAGCCGTCGATTCGCGACATTCAAAACCAATTTGAATATCAAAAGATGTTTGCGCGCTCCGATGGTGAGTCGCAAACGATCGCACCCTTCGTGGGTGCCATCGTCGGTCCTTACGACGTACGAAACGACTCACAGAAGAGCGACGTTCGGATGTTTCACTGCGTCGATTTCGGCGGCGAACCCGAGCCGTACGAACTGAAAGTCGAACACGCCGGATGCGAAGACGTTTCCCCTGATGTGTTGCGCGAACTCAAAGGCCTCGCAGATAGATTCAGAACCACGCCGCACGCTGGCGTCGGCGACAGCGAGCCGCTCGCGGCGATTGACTTGAACGCCACGCCGGTGTCTCTCACCGAGCATTGGCGCGACGGCACGACTCGTCTCGAGAAATTTGAACATTCGTTGTGCGCTCGACTGCCAAAGTCTTGGCAGGACGAGACGAAAACCGCGTACGTTGGAGGGATAGTCAAGTACCTCAAAACAGCGTGGGGCGTCGCCGCCGCATAGAAACGAATGAGCGAACGAACCGATGTAAAACAGAACAGACATTTGCACCCGCTCCCGAAGCCAACCAATCAAAACGCTCGCATCGCAAAAGTCGGCGCGAAGACGGCACCTCCTCGCGTCCAGACCTGGACGGCGCCGCGCGTGAGATCGCGACGCGCGCGCCGTGACCACACCCGCGCGCGCACACACCATGGACGTCGAAGTAGGGAAGCCGATGAAGAAGGCGCCGAGCCTGCTCGACTTGCAAGAGAAAGGTGCGGGACGAAGAAACAGCGTTCGATCGCGTTCGGTGCCCTTGTCCGTACCCCTGGATGCCGCGTGAGGAATGGACGGGTTGACTGACGATTGAGCGCGCGCGTTCAACCCAACGCAGGCAAAGACACCACGCTCACGTTCCGCGACGTGCGTTTCGAGGTCGGAAAAGGCGACAAGCGCAAGGAAATCTTGCATGGAATCAGCGGTCAAGTGTGTTCGGGAGAAGTGCTGGCGATTTTGGGGCCCTCGGGCGCCGGGAAAACGTGTCTCATCGACCTTCTCACGCTCGAGGGTAAGGGCGGAACGTACACCGGAGACGTTCGATTGAACGGCATTCCGATCACCCCCGAGCTTTTCACCAAGCACTGCTCGACCGTGCCCCAAGTCGATCGTTTGTGGGCGTTTCTCACCGTCGAAGAAACGCTGACGTTTGCGGCTGATTTATTGTTGAAATCTTCCGCGGAAGAGAAGAAGCAACGCGTGGACGCCATCATCAACACGGTCGGTTTGGCGTCTTCGAGACATACGAAGTGCGGTAATCAGTTCTTGAAAGGCCTGTCTGGTGGTCAGAAGCGCCGCTTGTCGCTCGCCATCGCCCTCGTGAGCTCGCCGTCGGTGTTGTTCCTCGACGAACCGACGTCGGGCTTGGACGCCGCGGCGGCGGCTTCGATCATGGCCTTCTTAAAGGAGCTCGCGCAAGCGGCAAACATTGCCATTTGCTGCACCATTCACCAACCGTCGAGCGCGGTGTTTCACGGTTTCGATCGAATTATGCTCTTAAGTAAGGGACGCGTGGCTTACCTCGGGCCGGCGAGCAAGACGGAGTCGTACTTTGCGAACATCGGCCACCCAGTTTCGCCGGGAGACGCCATCGCTGAGCACATGCTAAACGTCGTGAACTCGGAGTTTAGCGATCCCAAGCAAGTGGATGAGATTTTAGATCAGTATACGCCGAACGACAGCGGATGCGACCACACCGGCCCACTCGAGGACGTCTCGGGCAAGGGCACGAATCTTTTCGCGCAGACGATGACGCTCGTGCGCCGTCACTGGATAATCACGTATCGCGATCCGTCCATGTACGTTGGACGTATGGTGATGTTCTTATTCGCGTGCATCTTCTTCGGTGTCATTTACATCGAGTCTCGCGCCCGATCGCAAGAGCAAGTTTTCGCTCGCATGTGGCTCGTCCTCTGGTTTCTTGGCGTGCCGTCGTCTCTCGGCGTCGTCGCAACGTACGTGTACAACGAAGAATTCTTCGCGATCAAACGTGAAGTGAAGAATGGGTTGTTGTCGCCGTACGCGTATTTGCTTTCCAACCTCATAATTCAGATTCCAATCATGATTGTTCTCGCCTTGTTCGCGATGGCGATCCCCGCATACGGCATGGTCGCTTGGTACGGTCCGCATTTCGTTCAAGTGATCTTGATGTACGCGCTGACGCTCTGGGCGTTCGAGTCCGCGGCGCAAGTGTTCTCCATCATGTTCGACAACCCTCTCATGGGGATGCTGACGTTCATGAACATCTGGTTCGCCGGATTTCTCTTCTGTGGCATCATGGTTCGAGAAGGTGACGTGATTTGGCCGTTCCGCGCCATGAGCTACATCACCTTCATGAAGTGGGCGATCAAAAACTTGGTGTATTTGGATTTCATCGACGCCACGTGGACTGGCGCCGTCACCGACGGCAGCGCCGCCGCGGGTTTCTCGTGTGGAAGCTCGACGCTGTGCTTCGGCCGCAACGGCAAAGAAGTCTTGGCGTCGCTCCATAACACGTACGACGCCATCGACTCCGAAGATAAACTTCTTGAAAACGCCATGATCCTTTTCGCCATCGGATGCGCGTACAAGCTCGCGTACGTCGTCATGTTCGTTCGAAAGTCCAAGAAGGCGCAAACGATTGGCGCGTCCAAATCTGCGTAGTCGCGACGACGACACATTTTTCCCAACGTTTTCTCCTCGTTAGGTAACTTTTACAATCTGACTAGCTGCTACCGTACTCGCTCTCGATGTACTCGCAAATATCCTTCGATTCAAACATGGCCTTCCCAGTGTTGGCGTCGCGCAAGAAAGGAACTTGAAAATGCCCGACCATCGCGTATAGCTCGTGGCGTTTTTCGGAGCCCCGCGGGCAGTACTTCACCACGTGCGGAACGCACAACTCGGTCAGCGTTTCGCGAACCAACTTACTAAAAGGGCTGATTTCGTACGTCCACAACTCGAGTGGTTGCTCGGGGATCTTTTTCGCCTGGCGCGCCGAGAGCCCCTTCATTCGAGCCAACGCGGCGGCGTACGCAGTCGAGTTCGTCGCCAGCCCCCCGCGCCTGAGCAGAAATGGAACCTTGGTCTCACCACCGTATGTGTTGAATAAATATTCGATGATGTCATCGCTTTCAGACATCTTTGCGCCGGTGTTTTCATCGAGAAGAAACGGATACGTCGTCGCGCCGAGCGCTTTGCTCTCCGCTCGAAACGCGAGCGAGCCTTGCGGACACGGCTTGAACAAAACGTCCAAATCGAGCACTGAGCACGCTTCGCGCACTTTCTTACAGTACGGACTTCCTTCGTACTCGTACAGCGTGATCGGTTTGGCCGGCCGCGTCGTCGGCAACGTCGTGGAACGCTCCGCGACGCGTCGCTTCGCAAAACGCGCGATGGCGTACTTGCCCTCGCTCCCATCGTCGTCCGCATCAAGACGTACTTCGTACCCCCCGATCAGCGCTCCCGTCCCTAGGCGCAGCACCAGAGGAATAGCCGCGCTCAGCACTTTACCGAGTTCGCCCTCGCGAACTGTGAATGGCTGCGGTGGGACGTCGGATTTAATAGCACCGACGCGCGTTCGCGTCGGCGCTCTGCGCGTCGGCGCCGTCGCGATGTGCGTACGTCGCCCAAAGCGCGCCTGAGACTTGGAGCTCGGCGCCGTCCCGCGCGGCGCCATCGACGTCGCCATCGTCGTCGTCGTCGTCGTCACTGCGCGTCGTTGTGTGTGGATATGACGACGCCGCGCGCGACGACGCGCGCGACGACGCGATCGACCGCAGCGCGCGCTCAAACGCGTGAGATCTTCGCGTCGACGACGCGCGTCGCGCGCGCGCGAGGACGCGCGACGACGGTCGTGCGGGCCGCGACCATCACCATCGAGGAAGCCGGGAAAGTGTTGTCGCACGTCGTGCACGCGACGACGGTCGAGCCTGATTATCGAGTCTTGAAGCTTGGATTGTCGCTGTCGAACGTCACCGATCCTGGCGCCGTCACCGACGTCGTCGCGGCGAAGACGGGGAAGGAGGCGAAGTCGGTGGCGTGGGTGGTGGAACGCGCGAGCGCGAGCGAGGGCAAGCGAGACGTCGACGAGTTTTGGGCGAACGTAAACGCGGAGGCGATCCGACAGTTGTTCCCGAGCGTGACGCCGGGTAACGAAACCGCCGCGCTATTGCGGTCGTTGTATTTCAAAGCCGAACGCGCGGCGTTGAGTGAGTGCGTTGGTGGCTTGGCGACGTGCGCGTTGCTTCGCAAATTGACGCAAACGCGCGCGCTCGTTGCTCGCGATGGGCGCGTCGTGCGCGACGTGCGCGCGATGAAGGCACCACGGCCGTTGAAAGGGGGACTATTTGCCAATCCCGAGATTTTGTATCACGGCGAGAAGGGCCCGAAGTCGAGGCGGAACTTGCTCACGCACGAATTCGACGAATCGATTGCGGCGAAATTAGGCACGCGCGCGGCGTTTCATCAAACGGCCATCGTGCGCATAGACGACGCGCCAGATGCGAATGATGACGCGCAGGTTTGGTTAGAGATCGACATCGCGGGACCTGCGTTGGATAATTACGAGTTTTCCGACGATGGCGCCGTGCCACTGTGCGTCGCGAGCGTATCGGCAGCTGAGCGCGCGGGTTGGACGACGACTGTCGACGAGCTTCTAGCGAGTTCTTCCGCGGACGATATCGCCGCCGCCGACGCGTTCGCCGATCGCGCGTACTCTATTCTAGTCTCAGTGTAATTTGTGTAACATTGCTTTTTACTTTACAACGGCTCACGTTTCGAGCGCGCGTCACGCTGTGTGGTGATCGGCGCCGATGGTGTCGATCGAGAGGCGTTCAGGCCCATTGTGTACTATCTCTTCGCCTGTCGCCCACAGTTCCTCGAGATTGTACTGCGCTCGACCCTCGGGAGAGAATATGTGCACCATGCACGAACCGCAGTCGACAGCCATCCAGTCCTTATCCCCGCCGTTCTGGGCGCCCTCGATGACTGGCTGCAATCGACCGCCGGCGACGTACTCGGTGCGCGCTTTCACGGCGTGAAGAACTGCGCCGGCGAGCGCCTTCAGGTGGTGCGCGCTTCGCGCAGTGGCGATAATGAGATGGTCTGTCCACGTGCACTGATCGCGAACGTTTATAGACATCACGTCGATACCGCGAGCGCGAACAAGAAGCTGTACCAATTCATCCGGTTCGAAAGCTTTCACGTAGTCCATACGACCTGGATCTGTTTCGCGCTTGAGCTCCGGTTTCGACACTTTTGCCGAGCGTGCGCTCGCCGACGTGGCATTCGAATCCTTTTCGGCTTCTCGCATGATCTCCGCGCTGATGCTGGATACGTCCGACATGCGCACGCCCATGGTTTTCGCGTCGATTGTACCATGCATGTATTCATAATACGCGAGCAGGTACGCGACGACGTCCGCCTTCTTGGTGACGCCCTGCATGACCTGATCGAGACCGAGAACCTTTGCGGCGTCACGCAAGTCACCGACTTTTACCTTACTCAGCATGGTCTTGCTCATCGGTGCGTCATTCACCTTCATCTTCAGCGCCGTTTTTTTCTTCGCTTCGCTCACGAGCGTATCGCGCACGTCTCGAGAGATCGCTTTGCGCTCCGAATCCACGCGCCAACCGCTTTCGACGAGAAACTGCTCAAACTCGATGAGCCCGGGAGTCATCGTTCGCACGTTCGTGCCGCCCATATTCCCGAATCCGGACGAAGACGTCGAGACGACGCTCAGCGTCTCGCGACGTCCTAATTCGCCGCTCGCACGCAACACGCTCATGCGCTCAGCCATCGCGCGCTCTTCCTTCCCGTCGCTCGTCTTCGCCACTTCTAGTAACTCTTTCAAGACCGGATTGATTTCCGCCAGCGCATGCAGCGGTATGGGCCAACGAAGCTCTCCGCGTACCTCGACGCCGGCGTATTCGAGCCTGGACCCAGTAAACGTGCGTCCTTCCCACTCCACGTCTGTCGTCGCGTCGACGGATTTTCGCGACCGGAACGCAGGTACACTGTCCCCGTGTCCATCCCGATCGCCTCTGTGTCTCCCCGATGTTCCCGCGCGCGTGATGCCGCCGCTAACGCCGCCCCGCTCGTGACTCTTCTTCGCGCCATTTTCTTTTTCTTTATCTTCGCTCGCGCCGTGCCCGGTGCGCGCGGCGCGAGACGCGTGCGATCGCGAGGCCGACGCGTACGACGGTACGCGCGCGCCGTCGGCGATCGTCGTTCCCGAATTCGTCGCCGCTCGCATGGATGTCGACGCCGCGCGCCACGCGGCTTCGACGACGCCACGTCGGCGCGACAACATCGCGTCTCCTCGCACGCGCGCGCGGACTCGACGACGCGTGCGCGCGCGGGTTCGACGACTTTCCGCGCGTTCGCTTCGTCGTTCGCGTTCGACGACTGGCGAAGACGACGCGTCGCACTGTGACGCCGCGCGCCGCCGTCGAAGAGTGCGCGAAAGGGAGCGAGTTTGAAAACAACCAGACCGAAGAAGCGACGGGCGACACTCCGCGACTCACTCCGCGGAGTGTCGCGCGCGCGCGAACGTGCGAGTCGCTCGCGCGAACGCGTGGCGGCGTCATGTGCGATCGTGTGCGACGCGCGCGCGCCAAGGAACGCGCGTCCACGACGGACGCCGACGCACAAGATGACACGCGGCGAGGTGGGGCGTCGTGGACGCCGACAGCCACGACGCGCGAGGGCGTCCCGACTCGATTGCGAGGGGCGCAGGCGAAAGGCGTATCGTGGTGCTGGGCCACGCGCGCCAACGGATCGATCTGCGGCGCGCGGGCGGATTGCGAAAACTCGTGCCTGCCGTATTGCGCGGAGCACCTCGAGCGCGGCGACGAGGCGTTGCGAGTCGTCAAGCATCCAGTGTTTGGCGATAAGATTCTCATCGCCACGCGAGATTTACCCAAAGGTTACAAAACAGTATATTTCGGCGAGCGCAAGACGTGGAGACAGTGTGGACGCGCTGGACGCGATCACGCGATGCACTTCCGTTCCGGCGGAGGCGTCATCGATCCGTGCCCGCTCGGCGACGCCGCGCAGTTACAATTTATGTCGAATCCCGGGCCCAACGAAGTATCAAACAATCGATCCACGAATGTGTTCTTCGGTGACACGCGCTGTCCGAAACGCACGCTCGTCGGGCGCGAGTTTATTCTCAGTCGAGACGTGAAGAAGGGCGCGCAGTTGCTCCAGTGGTACGGCGCCGATTGGTTCAACTCGCGCGACATCAAACGTCTCGACGTCGGATGCGACGTCTATCCAGCCGAGCGTAAGAAACGAAAACAAGAACGCGCCGATCATCCAAATCGCGAGCCTTCGCGCGCGAAAGTCTTAGGCGACGCGACGAACGCGTCGAGCAGACGATGACAAACGTTTGGTATAGTATTACATTCATTTCATTGCAGCACGATTTACGCCTCCTCCTTCTTCACTTCGTCTTCGACCGATTGCAACTCGAGAATTTCGTTTTCGATAGATTCCAAGTCCCCCTCGCCTTGGAGCTTCGCCATCGCCGCGGCGTCCAAAGGCTTAATACCGGCGGCTTCCGACGCCTTGGCCACAGCGCTACTGTACTTCGCCATGCCTTGCGCGTCGCTCGTCAGTAACGCCTTCCCGAGCGCCTTTTCAGTTTCGTCCAAAGCGCTCACCATGACCTTCATCGTGTCGTCTTCATCTTTCAAACCGAGCATTTGTCGCAGCTCGCCCGCGTACTCCAAGAACCCGCGCACGCTCGCCGCTTCGGCGAACGCGCCGTCGACGGTTTCGAGAATTTTTTCTCCCGGCGTTGAGATGTCCAACTGTGCGCGCGCGCGACGTGTGTGCCGTCAGTCTTCGTCCTTTTCCTCGAGCCAGCGGTCGACGGCTCGACCGAGGCGAAAGCGCGCCTGTCCACGACCACAACCACAATCAAACCCCAACACGTCGATCGGGTTGCGCGCGTTCGAGCCGATCGACGAGATCGCGTGTTTCCGCCCTCGCGCGCGCGTCAACGCGTCGGCGCGTCGGCGCGATCGACGTACCTCTTTTAACGCCGCCAATTTCTTCGCCGCGTACGCCTTGACCGCCGCCGCGTCTCCTCCCACGGGCGGCTTCAAGTCCTTCGTCTTCGTGAGCAGCGCGCGAAATTTGGTCTGCTGCTCGATGAAGACGCGCTTGACGACGTCGGTGGTTTCTCCGCTCGCCTTGGGCTTCCCCGCGCCGGCGGCATAATTTCTCACGCACGCGCTCGCGCGTTTCGAGATCTCTCGGCGCATCGCGCCAATCATCGCGACTGAATGTGCGGCCGACGACCCGACCCGATGGCGTTCGGGCGAGTGCGCGACCGCGACCGCATTGAGACGGACGTCGTCCCGTACGAATCCTCACACGCGCGCGCGTGCCGACGTCGCGCGGCGCGACATGACGGACGACGACGACGGCGGTGGTTTCGGTGACCACGACGCGCGCGCGACGACGGCGACGACGACCGCGACGGACGCGGCGACAGGAGTGCGACGAAGATCGCGATGGGGCGCTGACGACGCGACGACGACAGAGGTGAAGAAGAAGCGTAAGAGTCGTTGGGCGACCGAAGATGCGACCGATGACGTCGCGAACGCGCTCGTCGTCGCGGCGGCGCGGGAAGCGAAGGAGCGCGCAGACGCGGCGCAACGCGCGGTGCAGACGACGCCGACGCCGACGAACTCGCTCGTCGTCGGCTCGGGAATTTTCGTGCAACTGCCCACATCTGTGCTCGCCGAGCACAGCGCGCCGTCGGAAGCGACGGCGGAAGTGCACTTCATGTTTCGTGAACTCGCTCAGTTGAACCGTCGTTTGCTCGCCGGGGAGCCGTACGATGAAGGACGCAACGGCGACCGCGAGCCCGAGCCCGCGCCTGTGTACGACGCCAACGGCGTGCGCGTGAACACTCGGGAAGTCGTAGAGCGAGAGAAGTTTCAACGTCGCCGCATGGAGCTGTTGGAGGACATCTGCCGCAAGTGTCCGATGTTCCGCCCGCCGCCGGATTACCGGCCAAACAAACGAACGGCCAAGTTGCTGATTCCCGTGGACGAATATCCGGGCTACAACTTCTTCGGTTTGATAATCGGTCCTCGTGGGTCGACGCAAAAGCAGATGCAGCGAGAGACAAATACGAAAATTGTCATTCGAGGGCGAGGCAGCGCGAAGGGCGGTACGGGCGCGGCGGAGCGCAATAACGAGTTCGATCACGAGCCTCTCCACGTGCTCATCGAGGGCGACGTGCAGAGCGACGTAGACAAGGCCAAGGCGATGATAGAAAAGCTTTTGATTCCCGTGGACGAAGATATGAATGAGCACAAGCGTCAACAACTTCGCGAGCTCGCGCTCATGAACGGAACATGGAGGGACGAGTCGTCCATCGAGGCTATGCAGAAGCGCTTAGACGAAGAGTTAGCGAGCGGTTCGATTTATCAGCTGCCGGAGACCGTGAAGAAGGCTGTTGAAGCGACTTACAGGAAAGATGTAGAGAAGCTCCACGGCGCCGGCGCCGGTGGTACGCTCGACAGTGCGTACAGCGACTTTTTATCCGAGCTCGGCGTCGACGGGCGCGGACGCGCGCGTCGCTCGGACGACAACTCAGATGACGATAGAAAGATTTACGTCGGTCATCTACCAAACAACGCCACGGCGGACGCATTGGCCGATGCGTTCAAGTCCATCGGTGGCGTGCAAGACGTCGCGTGTATTCCCGACGCAGCGCTCGGGTATTCCTGCAAAGGTTTCGCTTTCATCACTTTCGCAACAGTGGAGCAAGCAAAATCGGCGGCGACGTCCATGAATGGCGCTCTATTCGGCGATCGGCCGATGGAAGTGCGTCTGAAGACGGCGCCGCGCGAAGAGCCTAGACGGGATAGTGGATCGTTTGATCCCGACGCGAACCTTTACGTCGGCGGCATGACTGAGAGCATGACGGAAGAGAGCTTGCGCGAAATCTTCGCGCCTTACGGCTTGGTGCAGAAGACGAAACTCATCCGCGATCACGCGACGCAAGTGCCCAAAGGCTACGGGTTTGTGCAGATGATGGATGTATCGCACGCGCACGCAGCGATCGCGGCACTCGACGGCCAGTACTTCGCAGACAGCACTCGACCATTCATCGTACGAATCGCGGGGCAAAACGGTGGAGGTCCGACGAGCGGTGGCGGTGGCGCGATGGGAGGTTTCGCGCCGATGGGCTTTGTGCCTCCGGTCGCAGCCGGTGGTTTCATGCCTCCGGCGTATGGGTTTCAGCCGGCATACGATCCGGCGATGGCTGCGTCGTACTACGGCGCTCCTCCAGTTGGCCCGCCGTACGATTTCGCCATGCCCACAGTCGAGCTCGGCAATCCGGACGAAGCTCCTCCGCCGCCTCCAGACGACTTCGACGCCCCGCCGCTGCCTGTCTTCACCGCAGACGCCATCACCGTCCTGCCTGGCGTGGCGCCGCCGATGCCGCCACCGCCGTTGTAGAATCTTGACGTATTGGAAACATAGATACATAGCATCTAGGGCCTTGTAGTTTAGAATGACAAGTTACCTAACGAGGAGAAAAAGTTGGGAATTTAGAGCACTCTCGGCAACAGAGTACGCGCGCGCGCAAAGAAGCGCGCGACGCCTCGTCGCGCCGGGACACAAGCCACAATTGTTCTCCAAGTAAGCTAATTATGGCTTAAGTATGTGATCTCGTCTCGTTTCGCGCAATAAAAAATTAAGTTTAAAAAATGACCGTTCTAAACAGCACGCCGGGCGAGAAGATACGGTTGACGCTAGTCGTCGACGCTCGACGTCGCGCGTTCACGAATTAATCATGAGCGACGCGCGCTATGTCGGTGTGATGACAGAAACCCAGGTATGAGAGACGAACGCGGACACTCGACGAAAGCATTTGGTAGGACTTCGCATGAGGAATTAACTAACTCGACACGCATTTTTCATTCGCCGTTCAGAGTTACGTGGAATACCTATGGAGTCAAAGTTCGTGGGACGTCCCGCTGTTCCATGCCCATCATGTTCTGAACTTGCTTCAACGACTGCTCTTCGCCACGCTGTCCATGGTGGCGAATGCGGGAATTTTGCATTTCCATTGGACGACTCCACCGCACCCAAAGTTTACGGTGCTCCGTAAGTCTCGAATAATCATCCGAACGCATCTCATAAGCGGCACTATCAATGTCTGTCTACCAATTGTGGCGTTCTGCAGCGCAAATCCAAAGGTTTCGACGCCAATTATGTGGATCACAGTGGGGTTCGATGTAATACATTTGATGACGGTCATCGCTCAAACACCCAACGTAAATGGGCAGAGATTGCTCACAGTCCCAGCATACCAGTTCATTGCATTGGTTAAGGTTGTGAGCGTTGCTGGCTTGATTCATGCCCTTCTCGACGACTCGCTCTATGAGCTGGAACGGTTGGAGTGGCTGTGGACGGTTTGGGCGAATCATCAAACCTACGCTTGGGTACGAGTATGGATGGTGTTGCTTTACTTTTGTCAAGCCGCTCGCGAAAGCCGATACACCTTGGCTGTGCTAATTGCAGGAACTATTGGCGCTGGACAGGCCTATGGTTTCTCCATTATGATTTTCTTGATCGTTTGGTTGATTGGTTTCAATTTATGGCTTCGTCGAAAGACGTACACTCTCGCTGCGAGATTTGCTGAATCGAAACATACCGGCGATGAACAACGTGAGTTGAATTTGGAGATGAGTGCGATGTTGCAGTACTTTCACGAGGCCCATCATGGGTTATATCATGACGTTAGATACAAGCATCAACCCGAAGTCGTTCAGAAAATTCTCTTCGAAACTGGATACTTGAAAGTTGTCCAGGATGCACGAGGGGAGGACACTTCGCAGCTAGCACCGTTAAGAACTATTCCAGACGATGTCCAAGCACGCTGTGTTTTTGAATCTGTCGATTTCGACAACAGTGGTAGTCTTGATCTCCTCGAGCTCGCACAAATTTTCATCACCAACGGTGTATCAACCGAAACCACGCAAAAGATGTGCGAAGAAGCCTTTGGTAAATTTGATATCAACAACGATGGGTTAATCGATTTGAATGAATTCACTATGGCTTTCAAACCTTACTGGGCGTATCAGTTTGCCGAAGTTTATGTCATTCTTGGAGACGCGCCGCAGCTGATGAAAAACGTCATCAACGTTCCGCTTCACAGCACAGCGATGGGATGCCCATTCGGAGCCGCGCACAGTATTCCGCTCGATTTCGGCTCCGAAGTAATAAGTTGGACCGATCTCGTCCAATCCAAGAATGGAAAAAGTCTTGACCGCGCTCTATCGCGCGTGAGGTCAAAATTGAAACCAGCCGTACGTTGATTCGCGTACTGACGCGATGCTTCGATGTTAAGAACTTTGCCACAGGTAGGCGCGGCGTGAGAACGTCAGCGTTCATCGGTAAGGTTGCGTCATTTGGCGTGGTCGTCGCTGCCGTCGTGGTGCTTCGTCGGCGACGCGACGGGAACGCCGACGCCATGGAATCGAATGAACCGCTGTATGACAAGGGCCAGCGAGCTCCTGGCGGTTACGGTACGGCGCTGTGAGAGTCGCCGTGTCAAGTTTTGTTTTAAGAATGTTGATTAAAAGTCCTGTTGTAATAATGTGCATTTAACGATGTCTAACGAGGAAGGAACCAAAAACTTTTCCACTCAAATCGACTGTGTGTCACGCAAGAGGAGTGCTTGGGGTTCCATTATTTTCACAGAGGACAAACTACGACTGGTCGTT
>MDSX01038987.1_pt1 | contig 18903 bp, 19 predicted proteins | sample 811141 | NCBI WGS metagenome assembly MDSX01 (sample SAMN05326642, study PRJNA326480) | marine metagenome | isolation source: seawater | place: Atlantic Ocean: South East | collected 2010 | reverse complement strand
GGCGTCATTCCATGCTACCTTGAAGTAAGGCTTAAGCTCTTCGACGAGACCAATGCGAGCACCTGAGTTTGAAGCGATATAAACGCGGGGGAGGCCTCTTTGGCGCGCATATTGTGAAACGGCGAAATAGAAATCATCCTCTTTGACACCGAAAGATCCAGACATGAAGGTGCAATCATTACCCACCAAGACAATTTCGCGCCCATCTGGATATTCAGGAGTCTTCATAAAACACTGCCAAGCAACCATGCCAATGTCATTGGAGCCGGCGATACGACTCGCTTCAGCTTTGCTTAGGTTCTCGTCCCCTGAACTCAACACCAACTCTTCAGCACGGAACATGTCAACTGGCACCTCACCACCACCAGAGGCAGCAATATATTGACGCCACTCAAGTACCATTGCCTTTTCAATGAGACCAAGAAAGTCATATATGTATGTTGTTCCTATGGCACGGGCAATTGAGCGTTTTTGCTGCAAAGTACCCGGCATCGGATAAGGTTCAAGGAAACATGCCTCTTCAGACCCGTCCTTATCGAGCATGCAGAACTGTGTCGCTTTCCCTGTTTGTGGGTCAAGGTATTCTCGATAAACATCAACTTTGAGCCACTGTCCTGACATTGACGTCGCCATGATCCGCACAGGAACCTGCACAGCAGAACCTGGGTTCTCCGCAATCCGGAACCGAATTTCAATTTCATCGACCTGTTGAGCAAGTAGCTCTGTAGAATTTCGGCTGATGAATTCCAAGACTTTTGTTTTCAGTGAGCTCACACACACGTCAAAAGGACTATTTGTTTGCACGGGCAAAAAATTGATGTATATCCTTCCAGAGCTGGTTCCTTTCGTTCGTGGGTCAAGACTTGCGAGGTCAAGTGCCTCAACAGCTTTTCCTAGAACTCGTTCAATTCCGCCATCTGCGGCATCCCGAGAATGGCTAATGCGGCGAAGAAGCATGTGCTTTTGGAGCCCTCTCTTTCCGAATCCTTGTTTGGATTCTCCAACATAAACGTGGAGATCACGATTTACAGTGGGAAGCCGGGTCAAATTGTAGTTTTCAAGTCGGGCCAGCTCCAGTAGATGTGCAACTGTTGGTCGCTCACCGCGATAGAGCGGGTCTTCTTGGTAACCACTAGCTGCGGTGAAAGTGTAATAGTGTGGAAGATTAGGAGGGACATAACTGATGACATTGACGAATTTCACAGCAAGTTCTGCCATTCGACCTCGGTATTCATTGAGAAGAGCAGCGCAGCAGTCAGCCAGCGCCGGATCCTCTATCTGATCACTTAGAGCGATGTGCAAAACATGGATCGGAGTATCCTTCGGAGCATTGCCAATATGGTCAGAGAGCCTGTCAAGTATTGCGGACATTTGTGCTCTGGCTTGATCAAGGGTGGATGTGACGACCATTATGCCGAAGCGCAAAGGAGATTCTTCTGGATATGTGTTGAACTGAAATTTAAAATTCATCGAGTCCAAGCCTTCAGATCGGACAATGTCTGTAGAAATGACGTTATGTGCTCTGTACACACGTTTTGTGTAAACTTCCAGGGCAGCGTCAGCGACATCGGTGTCAGTGTCAGCAAACAGGGACGGCAAGAGATCTACCGCGAGAGTGGGAGACTCGATGAGGCTTTTGAGGTCCCCTGCTTCAGCTGTTCCCCATGCACGATCCAAACCAACTCCGCCCAACAAAATACTCTTCAGCTCTAAGAGTCGTTTGTCGATCGACGGCAGACGCTTTTCAAGCAAGATATTCGAAGCAGTTAGAGCAACTTCTCCATAGTCGGCGCCGCGGAGATTTGAAAGGCGTTCAATGGATGCCCGAAATTCATCCGATATAGGCGCATGGTCATCAGCCCAGCCGATGGGTCCCCCCATGATGCGCTGAGGTAAAGTTGGCGCTTGTTTTAAAAGGCTAATAACCATCTGCGTTCTTTGATTGATGCGGGCATGCGCGAGGACAATCTTGAGAAGAGTGTCGAGCTCACCAGAGTTGATCCGTATCTGTTCGCGCATTACCGCGTCTACTTTCTTCCCAGCAAAAATACATTCCACTGCGAGGTAACGGTCAACGATTCCATTCAGCACCGAGCATGCCCGCTGCCAGCGACCACCATCAATATCAGGAAGGGTGGGATCACACAGCCTTTCAAGGAGTATATTCACAGTTTCTTCAACAGGCAAAAAGTATCCATCAAGAACAAGATTTGTGGCATTGATGGCATCTTCAAGAGCTTCGGAAGCAGATGGTGGTGCATCTGACCCTTCATCTGAGCTGAACCGAAACTTCCCTCCGAAAGGAGAGATCTTTTTAACCTTGTTTGGGTCTTTTAATTTGAGAGTTCCGAGTAAATCACCAGCCTCAATTACAGCACCTCCAGATTTGGCATGAGATACTGTGCCGCTTTCTGTTGCAATCAAAGGCATGACCATCTTCATCGCTTCTACTTCGGCATAGGGTTTTCCTGCGACCACCTCACAACCGTCGTCCTGCAAGAACCGTATAAGCTTCCCGGTAACATCAGTTCGAAGCTCAGAAGGATCAAATTGATTTGGTAATAGCCACGTTTGGCCATCTAGTACCATACGAAGCCCAAGAGGCTCTTCCAGTCCATCAATTTCGTGTGTCTGACCTCCCCATATTCCAAGAAGTACGCCGTCCGAGCGCTCACGTATGCGGGCATGGATCAAATCCTCTCCTCGGAGAGAAAGGACGAGAGAGTCAGGACCTCTTCGCTGGACAGTGAAGGAGTACTTGACATCCTGATAGGTAATATCCATAGGAAATTGCGTCAGTCTAGTGATGCCCTGCGTGGCGGTCTGACCTTTTTGCCAGAACTCCTTGAAGGCTGCTTCTTCTGATTTTACCATCTGGAATGCGCGATAAATGACAGCAGACGCAACGATGGTGTGAGGATCTTCCTTCATGGCAATTGACTTGGCTTTGATGATACCATCAAGCCAGCTTGTGTCAATTGTGTTTGCCTTGAAGTCATCGGTTTCGAGCAGCTGCACGAGGTACTCCACAGCTGTGCGAATCTCCCCTCGGACAACCATCCCCTTTAGAGCGAGGACAAGAGATTTGCGAGCATCTTCACGAGTCACTCCAACGGCAAATATATGACCAAATTGTGAATCCGCGTATTCATGCACACCGCCATTGGCGCCGACGGAAAAGTATCCCCAGACACTAGGGGTCGATTGAAATGAGACACGTTCAATGCCTGTGAAAGGACCAGCGTTTTGATGGCTTCAGTTAGACACAAGAAGAATTATTGGTCGCCACTTCAGATGGTGATTAAAGTTAGATGCTCTTGGACGAGAAATTCCTGTGGGGATGGTGTTCGGAACTCTTGGGACGCATATGAAGAAAACCCACCTCCGGAAGTTGGTTTGAATCCCTCGTCGGGATTTTCAGCTGTGATTCGAGCCGCTATCAAGTGTCGGTCAGGCAGGACGTAATCTTCTTCCATGAAATCGATGGGTGAGTCTGCATCTGCTTCAAGGCCGTAAAACTTTCTTATGTCAGGAATCCGATTCAGTGGAATTCCCATGGCAACTTGTAGTTGAGTTGCCGGGAGGTTGACGCCTGTGATGCCTTCAGTGACAGGGTGTTCCACCTGAAGCCGTGGATTCAGCTCGAGAAAAAAATAGTCATGCGTCTCAGCGTTGTATAGATACTCTACAGTGCCGGCGCCAATATAACCTATGTTACGTGTAAGCCGTTGCGCGGCCTTTTCCATTTCACGGAATACTTGTGGTTCGGCTATTGATGGCGGTCCTTCCTCGAAAATCTTCTGAAAGCGTCGCTGTGTGGAGCAGTCACGTCCACTGAGAGCAACCGCATTTCCATATTCATCACCAACAATCTGGACCTCAAGGTGCCTGGCTTGAGTGCAAAGCTGCATCATAAACATTGGCGAGCCCGGTACCTCTGCTTTGACCATTTCAAAATTTACACGCAATTCATCATCATTGGCACTCATGCGGATGCCCTTACCTCCACCACCTTCAGATGCTTTGAGCATGACGGGATAACCGATTCGATTTGCAGATTCAAGACACTCGTCAATCGTTGTGACCATCGCCTTGTTGAAGATGTCTATGGGTATCGTACCTTCTTCAGTAAGAATAGCTTCCAGACCGTCTCCAGACCATGGGATGGAGGGAACTTTGGCGGTTTGTGCAAGAATGTTTGCAGCAATTTTGTCGCCAAGAACAGACATCACAGGTGCGGTGGGACCAATAAACTGAATACTGCGTTCCTTCAGAGCAGTTGGGAGTTTTGGGTTCTCGGATGCGTGCCCCCATCCAGGCCAAACTGCATCGATCCCCTCGCGCTCGGCTATGTCGACAATCAGATCGACATTTGCGTAGTTGTTCTTGTTGGATCCACCTGGAACCTCTACAAAATCGTCAGCATACCGTATAAACTCAGCGTTGGCCTTCAGATCTTCTGGCGTTGCCATGACGAGAAATTCAATAGCATTTTCATCGCCGATTTCATTGTATGCCCAACGACGCATGGAAATGATGGCTTTTGTGGCAGCCATTCCATTGTTCGCAATGAGAACTTTCCGAATAACCCGCTTGCCACCATGTGCAGCGACATAGCGGGCAAGGGATTCGGTCGAAGTCGTGTCTGCACTTGTATCTGCAGGGGCGGATATCGCTGCTTTCGGACAAGTAACACTATGAGGTGGCTCGGAACTGTGAAACAGCCGGTAATCTTTCCAGGCAGGTGCAGGAATAGAGATGTTGATTGAGGGCGAGAGCGCGGCGCGTGTTGTTTGCCCTTTGCTCTCTTCAAGAAGAGATGTTGAGAAAATGGTTGAAGATGTCAACAGAGAAGTTAAAACGAGTCAAGAAGTTTATTTTTCCAGGGGAATTGAAAGGACTGTGCCTGTTCCTTGTACCGAGACTCAAATGCACTTTCTTGAATATCGGGCAAGAACACTTTGTTGGGGTTTATAAAGCGGCAAGAAAAACACCCGGTTTGGGGGATCGACGAAGGATGAAGGTAAAATGCGATGACATATGGCTTTTGCGCAACTTACCTCTGACGTAGAAGATATGGTTTCGCCTAGTTCTCGAGGGAGCAGACGTTCGCGGGGCATACGCGCTCCACGAGGCAGCAGCGCTCAGCGCTTGCATCTCTTGCTTCCCCGACCTGATCCAGTGGCTGCAGGGCTTCAGGAAGGTAGGGAAAGGATAGAGAATATCAGCGAGAGCAGGAACCATAGACAAGAAGCCGTTATGGACGTCTTGAACGATAAAAACACGTTTTATTTCGGCCAACACGCTCGGCTCTCCACCGTTCCGGTTTTCTCAGAGAGCAAAATGATGAAATAACCCGCCGGGGAATGAGGAGGACTTGGGCGAAGCTTGACCAAGTGAACTTGTAAAAACCTTTGGGTAACTTACTCGAGCTCAATCTGAAGGGCCGCTCCGAAACGAACGGATCGTTTGATTGATGTTTTCAGCTCACTACAGGGTCTTGCCGACACCTTCAATGTGGGAAAGGTGGCACAGATAAAAAAGCTATCCTGTTATCCGATCGTGACGAGGATGGGACTGATGCCCAACCTTTTTCTATCTACCTTCGAAGGTAGCATTTAGCTAATACCTTCGAAACTTAAAAGTGTTTATCTTAAAACTCTTTATTACCTTCGAAGGTACGAAGTTTACTAACCTTCGAAGGTAGAAGGTACCATCGAAGGTAACTTTTACCTTCGTAATATTTTAATGAAGAAAAACATTGCCGCAGGATTACTACCTATCTACTTAATTGCATAGTGCTATTTTAAATATTACGTACTTTTAATATTTTTAATGAAAAAGGAAGAGAAAAAATGATTGCATGAAACGACATGAAATGACACCTAAATATAAATATATATTATTCGGGGTTATTTTAGTTGATGGAAATTTTTTTAACGAATAATGAAGGATTTATAGATATTATATTATATGATATGATAGATACTTGTAGTTTATTTATGAGTTACATACATGAGTAGCGAGTAGCGGAACGAAGGTAGCTAGCTAGCTTGATGATGGAATCATCAATCCCAGTAGATTTTGGATTTTTCCCGGCGAATCAAAACCCTCTACGGTGTGATCAAATCAATTTGATTGGTTTGGCTTCAGTTGAAACTCCGATGAACTGTTCTCCATTAGCACAAGCAACCCCGAACAAAAGCACAATAAAGCAACATGACCTCGATCGTTTCACAGCAAACTTTTAGAAACGGGTAAGTGGCGAGGCGTCAACCCAATGCGTGCCTCTGGTGGTCATGAACTTCTCCCGTCCACTCGGTCAGAAGACTCGGATGTTCCCACGTTTCTTTTTTGTCGGATCTTGTTCTCGTTTCGTTCGATGAGAACGGCCGCAGAAATGTCATCTGATCGTGTTCATGTTCAGCAGGTTGGTGCTCCGCGCCCACCAGCATAGCAGGCTAGGCGGCCGCAGTGTACGCTCGCCTGTAGGCACCGTAGCAGCCGCAGTCCGCCCCAACTATTTCCCCGGTTCCACTCCCCCTAAGCACCTCGACGGCACAATGCCAGGCGATTATGGCTTCGACCCGCTTGGTCTCGGTAAGATCTGATCTGCATCATTTCTCCCCATGCACTCTCGCTCGCTTGGACCTCCAAGTGTACTCAAAGTTTCACGGTTTGTTCGTGACAAACTTGCTGATCGGCTTCTTACTTCGCCACCCCAGGTGAGGACAAGGCTGCGCTTGCGTGGTATCAACAGGCCGAGCTCATGCACGCGCGCTGGGCTATGCTTGGTGTTGCAGGCATGGCTGCCCCTGAAATCGTCGGCAATCCCTTTGTTGACGGCCCTCTCCCCAACTGGGCTGATGCACCGTTTTTTGACGGGTACATCGCTGACGCCAACACTCTGTTTGTTGTGCAAATGTTTATGATGAACTGGGCAGAAGTTCGCCGCTGGCAAGATATGAAGAACCCGGGTTCCGTGCATGCTGATCCGTATGACGAGAGCCGTAAATGCACCGGAACTGATGTCGGTTACCCTGGAGGTGGCCTTTTCAACCCCATGGGCATGGCAAAGAGCGCCGAGGAAGAGAAGACCTTGCGCGCGAAGGAGATTGCCAACGGAAGGCTCGCAATGGTTGCTGCAATGGGCTGCTTCATTCAACACGATGCCACAGGCACCGGGCCAGTCGCGAATCTCAAGGCACACCTCGCTGATCCTGCTCATGTCACAATTTTCCAGAACTTCCAGCCGTTCTCGTTCTGAGGGCGAACACCTATATCCTGATGCGATTTCTCCAGCTTGTCTGACACCTCATTTCAAGTATTTACTGCATCTCGAATTTGCAATATGGGCGTATTATTATTTCATTTGCTGACGTTTACAGCCCGCGTGAATCACTGATGAAATACTATTCCTCGAAACCTGAAAGTTCACGACTTCACGAAATTTGTATGAATGAAATTTGTTGTTCTTCTGAGCTCGTCCTACAAATATAACACAAACTCCCGTGCGATTTCAGGCCTTTTACCCTGATGCTAAACCTCAGCACCTGACCTGATCGTGCCTCAAAAGAAACCGGAGAAAGGCGGGAGTAAATGTGCATCCTGTTCAAAGCCTGCCACTGCTTGTCCATCGTGTGTTACAACTTATCATCTAGTATCGCACAACATACGATTCTCGCTTCCTTAGCCCTCGTTTGTGTCATCCGCTCTTCCTCGCCGGTTGGTAATCGGGTGCTTTCAGTGCCTGGGACATAGAGCCAATGATTTCGCGCTCGCACATGTCACACAGTGGCCGCACAGGCAAAATGCAGAAAGGTTCTTCGATTTCAATGCCTATCTCATCCACACCAAGCATCACCCAGCTTATCAAAAACACCGCGGGGACCATGCACCAACCTAGCGGTAGCCAGAGAGAGAAGCAAAGTAAAAAGCCACATGGTGAGTATGCGGCTAGTGTGGCGAGTAAACGAAATTGGGATGGGAATATACAGGATTTTTTCGCACTCCACAAGGACGGCGCTAAGCTCTTTCACAATAATCTCCGCCTGAGCGTGCATTTGCGTGCTCAAGCCCGTGATCAGCGCGCGCTGCAGTATCTGTGTCATATCCATGAGCACCTGTGCCGGAATATTTTCGCAAGACATGAACCTGCGTGTTCTTTTCTCACCAAGCGCCCTAGCCATGCCCGGCATAGGATCAACTCGGAACGAGGTCGGGTCCTTCGGATTCGTGCGTGCTCGGCCTTTCCTCACATGCGACTCCAGCGCGTACGGGAACGCGCGAAGGTGCTGCAAAGTTTCTATCCTGCAGTTTCCCTCGTTTGGGATGTATTGGCTCAAACGTGTCATGTCCCTGGTGCACTTGCTCAACTTGCCCAATAGCCGTCTAGCGTCGATCACTCGTCTATTTGCGTTGTTCGTGCGGAAAACAAGACTGAGAGACACCACACCCCCTGTCAGCTGGTGCGCGAGGGGAACTATGCATAGTGCCGGAAGCGCATACACAGTTGTCATGAAGGTATTCCACGCAGCGACCAGTGCTGCCGCTGTGGACATCAGGAGGACAGGCTCGATCACCCTTAGAAACACGGTGCTCTTGTGAGCGCTAGAAAGATGCCTCCAATACCGTCCAATACTTCTATGTCGCTCCCACTCATCCTGGTCAAAGAACCTTGAAATAGTTGCACTGCCCTCGTTACTGATGAGGTTTTGATTCAGTCCTGGGTCTGCGCAGAACACGTCCTCACACATGGACCCCGGAGCGTTCTTGTATACACCTATTCCGGATCTATTCTCTTTCACAAACGTAGTCATGCTCTCTTCCATCTCAAGCCAGTCATTGTCAATTCCGTTAGTTGCTTTGGAAGAGCACCCGTTTATGCCTCCGAGAGCTCACATGTGCCACTGCGTTTTTTTGACTTTCAACCGTCACGGGGTCGAGACTTTCGCCAGGGACGGGGAAGCATACATGCGACATAGACGCATCTGGGGAGACACTCTTGCAGTTTGGCACATCGCCCCGCTTCTTCGAGATGGGATCTCGGCTTCTGAACTTTTGAAAGGTACCTCTGAAAAGGTATACCGTGCAGGATTTTCCAGGCGCATTGCTTCTCAATATCTTGGCGGAGGCATACATATCCACACAACGCTTGCTCAGGCGGTCGTCAGTGTGGCGTCCTGTAAAATACGCTCGATGGGAGAACGCCATCCCTCTGGGTTCTTTCGCTCCTTGGATGCCGTGTTGCACTTTTGTACAACTTTTCAAGGGGAACACTCGTGGGAAGTGACAACGGAAGTCGAAGCGGACAAAAAAGTACACACACATTTTCAATAAATTTTCGGCGGTAATAATCGAGACATATTTCATCTTCAGCATGATTCGTGACATGATAAAACCCTGATTCGCCCTTCGTATGTTTGCCCATATGCCATTATTATGTTAATCTAATTACCATTAGGTTATCCATCACGGCGGCAAACGCATAATCACGCATTAATTAATCCAAACTATTACGGATAGAGTTCGATCGAGTAGCACTATGTATGGATAGGACTTTGAGTGTCGTCCGCCCTATGCTGTTGATTCCAAGGTTTTTTTTGTTTGGGCGACAACTATCTTTTCAGTCAAGGTTGCCGCACGCAAACTTCGCGACGCGCCACAACCCGACTTGTATATGCTTCCTGCTTGAATATGGCTCGATTTGAAAGCTTCGATGAGTTTTTGCAAGAAGCCCAAGCTCTGGTGTACAACGACCCTTACAAGGTGAGTGAGGACCGAGTCCATCCAAGCTGGCCTGAACTGCTCCGTGAAGTCACTGATTCTGTCATTTCGAGTGCTTTACCAGACACGTTGCGTGGCGAAGTATCGCCATTCAAGCGGTCGCATTTCATTCAAGATCACAAATGACGTGATGGTGGGTCGAATTTCTCTAAGCTCTGGCTCAAAAGTCTAGTTTACTATTTAGATATTAACGAGTACCTTCATAATAGTTAACGAACGGACTTGGTGCACCCTCACTTCTGTGTCTCTCTTTTGAGGCCACCGACTCCTCATATGTCAAAAAGGTAGAAGCAGTAAACTCGTTATTCTGCTCCTAGATGTTTTGAATTATTGAAGCTAGAAGCTTGCTGGTGGATAAGTTTACTGATCGGGTTGGCCAGCCTGCTGCCTGGAGAGCCATCAGGCACACAGAAAAGTCTGATCATTCCATCGACACCACCAGTTGCAATAGCTGGCATTTTGGTTGAGAACGATGCGCACGACATTGTCCCGCACGTCCTCATAATCGCGACAGGCTCTAATATGGAGATCGACATATCCCAGACTTCTAACTTTCCTTGCATGGTTGAGCACGCAAATGCTGCGGAGTCACTTGGGGACCAACAAACATCAGACATTTGTTCTCTGTTGCTGAAGGTAAATATTGGCTGGAATGATCGCTCGCGCCAAAGCTTGATTGTCCAGTCCGCCGACGCAGATATGAAGACGTCGGCTACATGATATGCCCATCGAACTTGATAGACTGGTCCACTGTGCCCAAGATAGCTATTCAGGTACTGCTCACTCGAAGAGGACGAACATCTATGCAACATTCCGTTTTCCATACCGACGACATACACAGATGTGTTAGCATAGGAGAAATCAAAACACGTACCTTTCCCGTTGTTGTGCACATTCCCACCGGACACATGCTTCACACTTTTGCCTCGACCGGCTCTGAGATTGACTCCTCCAAGGCTCATGAGTTCAAGCTGTTCGCCCTGAGTACTCACATCCCACTGGATTATTCGTCCATCTGTCGAGATCGACACTAAAATCTCATCGTTCTTTAACTTACGTCTCACCCAGCGCACTTGCCAAACCGGGTCGCTATGTTGTCCGAGAAGAGCAAGTTTGTTTGCATTTTCTGTTTTCTGTGCTTTGGTGCTGATGTCAACAATAAATATGCTGCCATCTTGTAGGCCGATTGCCAGGGAGTTCGGCTTTGTCGCAGAGAAATCCACAGCAGTAACACCACTAGCGGTAACAGCCGTCCAGATGGCCCGTGTAGGACTTTTCAAAGACCAGCAAGAGACCAGCCCTTCATGTTGTCCGGGATAGTCGATTTCACCATGACCGGCAACAAGAATATCAGGAAGTTCTTTGTTCCATGAGATGCAAGAGACATTTCGCCCTGATGTTTCGCTGCTTACCAGATCAAAGACACGTGCAACTCTGCAGCCCTGACAAGTGGACAAGAAACTTTAGACGTTCCCGGGAAATGAGAGAGAAAACTGCCACACCTTTCCGCCTTGTAGCTTGTCCGAAGTGTTGTAATTATTAAACATCAAAATGCTTTTGTGGAATAATCTTTGCACTAATAACTTCTCCGCGACGTCTGCAGCTTGAGTGAACTGTTTGTGACCAGTTGGCACCCATACTCTTTGGCAGCTCAAGAGCTTACTTGGGCGCAAGAATAAAGGCGAATATCGGCACAACTTACTACATCGCTTGACTTCAGAGTAATCACAAAGTGTAGGTCGTGCCTGACAAGGTAGTGTTTCTTTCTGAGGAGGCAAAAAGCCAAGGTTCTTGTACTTGGAGCAGTGTTTTACAGTTTGAGTGCTCGCGTTCATGAAAAGTTCCATATTTTTCCATTTGAGATAGTGTGATTCGACCCCGGTGGCACGGTTTGTTGTGCATTTTCCAGAAGACATCTTCCCAATCGCTCCAGATTTCGTTACAAGCCAAAAGGTCTCTGTTTGAACAAGGTTGACTTCTAAGTCGAATTCCAAATGATTTCCGCTGCGGGCGACTGCGTGATCTTTGCACATGCGCCGACTATCAGTACTCGAGACCCTGAGGATGAAACTGAACTTGCATTTGTCGCGTGTCCAAACTAACAGAGACGGGGCATTTACCTTTCGGTCGAACTCCGGTTACCAGAAGCGGAATTCTTTTCGAACGACGAGTCGATTGTCATTTGTCAAACAACGGTCGAGAGCCGGCTAGAATAGACCGGTGGCGCCAGGCACCGCTTTGCGTTCCAAGGGACTTTTGACCCACTTGTCAGCACACCGACGATAGTATCCACCTCTGAAGAGACACAAGCAAGGTACTCCGAGTTCCACCCTGTTCACTTGTACTGCCGGCTCAATAACTAGTCTCGGATGATTGGAGAGTAGAACCGGGGATTTATCCTTGTAAATTTCAATGGAATTAAGGATTGAATTGAATTCTGGTACCGAAACACGTAGGGGTGACAGGGGTTTTTGATAAGAGCGCTTTGAAAGCGGAGACTGTCTATTTTGAGAAGAGCGCTTTTTACATGAGCAAGATGCGCGCTCATGTAGCCGCTGACGCGCGAGTAACGAGCGGTGCGCTGTATCGTTAGGGTTCGCGCCGTTTCTTTAGGGGGTTGGGGCTGGGTTTTCACGGTTTAGAGTTTAAAAAGGAAGCAGCCACTCCCTCAAAGCCTGATCCCCGCCCTATATATAGAATACCTTCGAATATATTTGATGTGATACTTCATAGACTACATGTAAAAGATTTATCGATTATGCTAGCTAGCTAGCGACTAGCTAGCATGTCTTGGCTTCCCAGCTTGGCGGTGCCCCGTCTGCCCACTGCTATAAATTGGTTTTTTAAACCGAACGCAGAAATCCATACATAGTTCGTCACATTACCTTGACAAGAGTTGCAGTACTTGTTTTTGTTTTGATGCCAGGCGGGGTATAGGTAGGTGGAGCGTAAGCTTTTTCTATTCTGGCATACTCTATCCCGTCGTGAAAATCCTTGATTAAGTCATCCGAGATGTCGTACTCTGGGACCCAGCTGTCCCTTCTCTCTGTAGGTTTTGTAAAGTGGAAGTCAAGACTTTAAAACATGAAAACCACATGGAAGCATACCGTCAAGCCATTCAATGAGGTACTCGTCACCTAAATCCCCAGCTGGTCTCACTCCTTTTATCGCAGCTGGGGGTACCTCTTCATAGACAAACCGTTCAATTGTGTGCGAAATTGACTCGAGCACAGATCGTCTGGCAAACGTTACAGTTGTCGCCGGTATGTTGCGCTTCAAAGTTTCCACGAGGTCCAAAGGCTGCCAAAAACCGCTAAATTGAGAAGCGCTTGGGCTGCTATGACAAGCTCAGTCTCACCGATCGCCCAGTGTTGTCCTGAATCTCTGGATCTGCACCCGATTCGACTAAGACCTCGACGACTTTTTCATGAAGGTACCCTGCCGCGATGTGCAAAGCAGTGAAGCCATCTTTATCCTGACGAATATAATGGTATTGGATTGGAAAATATAACTTATAAAGGGTTGCTTGCTTTTGCGTCGACCTCCGCTCCATAAGAAAGAATCGCCTTGACACAATCTTCGCTCCCAACCCCGCAAGCATAATGCAGAGCTCTTTAAAGGCACAAGACCTTAGAGCCTATGAAATAATTGTAACAGCAAACTTACCTTCTATTGTTGGAGTCACGGGCAGCAACAAGAGCTTGGCCACCGCCCCTTAACATAAGATCTAGGTCTTCAATATTGCCCTTGAAACGAAATCATTGAATATTTCTTCATTATATACAGCAACCTGAGTAAACCTTCCGGCAGCACAGCCACCATTTCTTTTCATAAACCTCTTTAATATCCTCGGCAATGAGCTCCGATGGCACCCTATATTTGAGGTTCAACACTAAACGGTCACAGATGGAAAATAGATGGTTTACCAAATGCTAACTTGTGAGTCGACCATTCGTAAGAGATATTCGAGGCGATGATCTGCTGGACCGCAAAATATGCGCAGGCCCTCAGCGCTATCAACCCTGACGACTGTATTGGAAAAATCTTGCTTTGTTTGTGTGAAGTTGGACTGAGCAGAGGGAAAGCAGCAAATGTCAAAGGTGTGCCTCAGGCGAATGAATAGCTGCATCGAATAGGATCATTGGGCCCCACCAAAGAGCTACAAGTGCGCGTGCGATTGGGCAGGGCTGAAATAGGGCGCGTTAGCCGTAAACTGCCCCGACGCCGCTGTCCCCTTTCAACTGGGGGGTGGCTTAGAAGTGCGAGATGAGGAGGAGACGGATGCTTTACACCTTGGTGTAGGAGGTTGCATGTCCAACTTGGTAGGACCGTTAGTGATGTTTTCATCATGCTGAATGAAGTCTCGCACGGTCGACACTGACGATCTAGTGTCGCTGTTCAGAGAAGCCGTTGTTGATAACTGCCTTATCCACCGTTTTTCCTTTGCCGAGCCCACAGGACGAAGCGCGGTACTTGTTATCCGACTCGGAGATATCAGATCAATTCTGATCACGTCATCATATAAAATCATATCATATGATATTATTATGATATCTGTATTTAATAAGATAGAGATATATGTGTTACGCATACATACATACACCGCGTTACTAAAAATATCTAATAATCTTAATAATATTAATAAGAATAATATGTATGTATGATAAAATAAACATGATAAAATATGATAAAATAAACATGATAAAACCATATTAAAACCCTTCACAATCCGGGCTCTGGAGAATTTCTTTTATTCGGCATAGCCGCTTCTACACGACTCAGAATTTTTTTGTCTGTAAAAAATGTCTGGTTCACCTGGTATCGTTTATCAAACATCACGGTCTATTCGTTTCATACATTGTCGACATTTTTTTTTGAATTCGAAAATCTCGGTTTAGCCCTTCTTACATGTCAACTGGTCCAAGGGTTCCTTATATATAATCAACCATCCCCTCTGAGGCTATGCCGACCCACATGGAGCGAACCTCCGTCCCTCGTTCGCTACTGTAGGATGAATATTACGTGTATATATTAAAGGTGTTAATGCATATAAATACTGTAAGAAGCAAGGGATTCCGAATTTCAAGAAGGTGGGGTCATCACTATATTTATCGTAAAGATATGAATCGTAACTTTACAAGTAAGTATAATCTTATATTATCTAATAAATAAACATCCTCATCTGTATGTGTATTAACATTGTCACAAAGGTATTTTATATGCAAGCAAGGTTATTAATAATAACATTATTATCTATCTTCGAAACTTACAATAATCAAGATCTTAATAAGAGTCACGAAGAAGGTACCTTCGAAGGTACCTCTTTTTTTTATCATTCAACAAGTAATAATAAGCGAGTATAAAAAATATTAAAGATATCATTCTTTAACATAATATTCTGGATTTCAACCACCCGCGCACACTTCAAGTTAAAATAAGGATTTTCTTATTAAATAAAAACTTTTTCCAAATAATGATGACGGTTACCCATATGATAACGTAAGACATGCTGGATATGTTAAATACATGTAAATACATGTAAATACGATATTTATGAATAAGATATCTATTAATCTTACCTTCGAAGGTATTATTTTCATTCCAAAAACAGATCTAAAAACACTTTGGTAGTCATACCTTCGTGCGTTTCGATCAAGCAAGATGCCACATTTTTCGATTTTTTAGTGGCACCCCAGGTTAGTGGGAAGCAGGATCCGAAACCCGCGACCCGCCCATAGGAACAAAAGTGGGAAACAGCGAATACCAACGAACACTAGCAGGCGCATCTTCTCCTCCCCGAACCAACGGACGTATTTGGTGATGGCGGTAGGGAATCCGAAACTTTTGAAAGTTTCCTCCGTGTAAACTTTTACAAATACGATTGTTCGCAGTACTACGAGCTGTATCGTAGGTGCACGTTGGGCATGACGCTTACAGATGCCCTTGACGAGATGGTAACCGCCGGCGAGCTGACGCCAACTATAGCGATGAAAGTTTTAGCGCAGTTTGATAAGGTGCAGTTCTCAAGGAGGCTCGGAGTAACTGCCTGAACCTTTACTTTGCCACAGTTTATGAACGACGCTTTAAAAAGCGTGGAAACAAAGCTCTCCTTCAAGGTGAGCGCCGCTTGTCTCTGGGTTTCTAACCGCAAGCAACTGCAAGTTGTATTAGAACTTACTCTCTCACTAAACTCATGCAGGGGGACCTAGAGACGTATAGGTTTTGTGACAATGTTTGGACTTTCATTTTGAAGAGTGTGAAATTTGACATAAGCGGACCGGGAGGGGATAAAAGCGCGATCTCTGTCGATCGCCTTAAAATTGTTGCTTGCGACGGGAAGGCTATTTTGGGTGGATGATTGAATCTGTCACTGAATATCAACGACGTGTTAGGAATCTCAACTTCAAGTTAGGAAGCAGTTACATGACCTCTGCAACACTCAGGGGAAAAAGTAAAGGGCATTGTCCAGGAGCTTGCTTTGTGATTGATCAAAACTTTGATCCATTGACACCAGTTCGTTGCAAAATTTCAAGTTAATCCATACTCTCGAACGAAGTGCTTGAGAAAGCCAGTGGTCAACATCTCTTTTGGCTGCAAACCTAAACTTATTGAATGTTGACAGACATCAACAATATATTGAGGATCGACCGACAAACTCAGGGCAGCCAAAATACGGGCCGCGTTGGCCACGCGACAAATGAGCTTTCTAACAGTGCGAATCACGCGCGAACATGGTTTGTGTGCTGCACTCTCTGGAGCGGTGTCTGGATGAAAGGTTGATGGTCCTGAAGCTTTCCTCGTTGGTAGCCCTACCCAAACTAGACCATTGCAACCAAAAATGACTTCAATATCCATGCACCCATAATCATCCTTTGGAAACGGAGCACAAAACATGAGCTGTGATGAGGACAGGCTGACTTTCCCCCCCCACACAATTACAATTCACTCACCCCTTTCACGTCAAAAAAATGTTGTTTGCCTCGCTTCACCAAAGCTGGCAACACCTGAATTCGCTGCCCGTGCAGTTTTGGGCCATACGCAGACCCGCGGGTGTGTAATGCAACAGATCCGTCGGAAAAGCATCCCTGAACCTCTGCACTTATAATGTCTCGATCACCTACATGGCACAGGTATTTTAGCAACATAAAGATCTTGTTGGCTTCAGGAAAGAAACAAAAATTGATAGTGCTGGAAGATTATTAAATAATGCTCACCATAGCGATTCCTCATACTTAGTTCGTCATCTGCATTACGACGCCTCTGAACACCATCTGGGAGATGCACGGCACTTAGCTGTAAAGCTGCATCGTGGCGGGTATTTAAATCTATTTTCCAACGTTTCACTAATATTTCTGTCACGCGACCCAAAACTACGTCTCCCATCTCCGGATAATACTGGAAACGAAGAGGTCTCGCGGAAATGAGCTTGTCCATAAGCCTGACTGGTCCACAGACGTTCGAGGTGACATTTTTGCTGCCTGACACTTGAAAGCCATGTCCATATAGAGATGCAGGCCCAAGGTCCGCAGCAACACTGGTTTCTCCGGGAGCGACGAAAGTTGGGCCTGAGTGCATCAATGCTGAGAGTCGTGTAGCGAAGAAGGAAACGATCATGGGATAGCCGATTCGAGTTCTAACATTTCGTTCATGCGAGAGCGATGATGAGGAGTTTTCTGGAACTTACTTGGAGGAACGGGCCGCTTGGCACTTGGCGGTTGGAAGTTTGTCTCGAAGCTATAAATTTTCAAGTGGTGCTGGTGTTTGTCACCATTGATGATTATCGGCATCGTTCGTTGTGTGGAAAGTGCTCCTGCTGATGAGTGCCCTGCTGACGTCCGGAGCTTCAAGAAAGTGAGAAGTGAAAGAAATGATATGCTAAACTTGGAAGCAAGGGTAGGTGTGTAGATATCAGAGACATCAGCTATATGATACAGTACAGGACAAAGAGCTATATTTAATTAATAAATGCTTGCATATTTCAACATATTTCATCATATTTATAATAATAAATAATAAATATATAAATATGATATCATCACTGGATTATTGCTAATCTCGCAATTCGTTCGAACGAAGGTTTTCTGGATTTCTACCAACCTCGGACACTTTAGTTTGAGTGAATAAGGGCGTTAAATAGATTCAGTACTAATCTGATCAGTTTGTGAAAATATCGTGCTTCATCATTAATTAAAAAAAGAAATATTAACGTCTCCCGGCCCGGGGGCAGGGGTACGTTAAATGTTTGTTACCTGAAGCACATACACCTTTTTATCAATTATTTTTATCGCCTGTTTATGAAAAGTTTTGAAACAAGTACAAATAATTATGACCCATAATTTGAAATATTATTTTGAACATGGGATGGGGGATATATAGCGAATGCATTGCATACGATGGACATAGCGTTGGAATCATTTCTTCGCACATATTTCTTTCGCCTTTTACTAAAGAAATCTGAGAACTGATTCCTTTCAACGCATCATCAATTTTTCTTGCCTACAATTGTGGGCATCCAATAAAATAAATATGATAACACAACAACACACTTGGCCAACGGTGTGAGCTAGCTATGTGTTCGCTGGAAATCGCCAAGCACCGGATCTCATCATGAATGTTCGTAAACACCGCGAGCGAGTGTTAAAAAATATTTTTGCTTTCAATGCAAGCGCCAATGCTTCGGATGCCGGGGATGGTACTCTTGGGTTGCTGACATTTGATGTTAATGTCTGATGCAATCGATTTGCGCAGGTTGCCGAGGCTAGGTGAGCTAGGTATAAGTGCCGCAGCTCGCGGGCGCGACCTTAGTAGTGCCTGGAGTGGAGTATATTGAGATTATTACACCATTATTAAATGCAAGTTATCGCTCCCGCACGCGCCACGCGTAAACGGTCCGCCTTGACTCGAGATCCGTTTCCAATATTGAAAAGTTTACATGTTTTGATAAGTTAGCTTAGTTTTGATAAGTTAGCCTTACTTCGATATTCGTACGAAGGTAATAATTATATGCTTCCATGGATAAAATATAAATAGGATAATGGGATAAAAATAGGCATATGATTAATATAATAATATTGATTAGTTCATATTAATTCTATATTTTCGAAACCCCCGCTGGAT
>MDSX01068349.1_pt1 | contig 18905 bp, 13 predicted proteins | sample 811141 | NCBI WGS metagenome assembly MDSX01 (sample SAMN05326642, study PRJNA326480) | marine metagenome | isolation source: seawater | place: Atlantic Ocean: South East | collected 2010 | reverse complement strand
CAATATTATACTTCGTAATATCTTCTTTAGTAATACCTCTATCTTCAGCATACTTAAGAGCCTTTCTGTACACAGGATTTACTTTACCTTCTGGTACTTTTAAAAGTGATTTAAATTCAATCGGTAACCTTAATTCTACCTTTTCATCTTCAGTATCTTTATTGTAAACTATATAATCATCACCATAGATTTCAAATAACTTTTTTAATCTACGAGAATCTACATGAAGTCTTTTTAATAACCTCTGTATTTTTCTTCCTTTTGCATCACATACCCAACAATGCCAATATTGTGTTTTTAAGTTAACTTGTAACTTTTTTTTATGATGGTGACAGAATGGACAATGATGAGCTTGTTCATCATTTTTCATTGGTGTACCAACACCCAATACATCATTTAGTATGTTTATAACTTCTTGTTTCTCGTGGTGTGAGAGCATAATTACACTTTTAACAATACAAATATACGAAAAATATTTTAATTTTCCAAGTCTTTTCTAAAAAACTTTCCTAATAGGTTATCATTTAGAGATAACTCATCTCCTAATACGTTGTGTGAGAACTGTTCTTGTAGTTCATAATACGTTAAAGCTTTCTTTCCTTTACAAAATCTAAGTATTTCTAACTTTAGTGTATCGTTTATATCTCCCCTCGGTTCTTCTTGTAGTGCCATCTCATTTGAATGAAACCAAAGTTGTACTGAAGCATTTGATGAACGATAATCTAACCACTTAGATTCTTTTACTACTTTTCTTTTTCGTTTATAACCTTTTAATGGTGGTAATGTTCTGTGTGAATATAGAGATTTTTTCCCAATATAATATTGACCAGTTTCTCCATTGGTTATTTTGTATATGAATCCGATAGTACCTTCTGGCATATCTGATATTTCTGTTATACATTTTCCTTTATATGTCCATCCCATAGTTAAAAATCTTGAAATCATTATAATACCTCTCTCTAACCCACTCTTTCATCCACTCTTCAGAATACAAATATTTGTAGTATTTATGTTGATTTAAGTTAGGGTGTTTTTCGTAAATTGGATTACGGTTTACATGAGGAATATCTTCTTTTATATTTAATTTATTAAAAATATAAGCAACATCTTCTTTAAAGTTTTCATATTTGCCAATATAGTTCATTTTTTTATCATCAGATTCTACCTGATGTGTGTAATAGGATTGGTTTAAAAACCACAAGTCATATTCATTCGCATTTTGTAAAAAATGTTCAAAACTCATATGTTGTGTTTTTCGTGTTTCATGAAAGTAAGCTGATGCTATTCTTGTGAACGGATTTCTCACAAAAGTAAATTTAAAATATTCCGTCATATTATACTCTAATACTCTTAGAGAATCGTGACCTGCAGGATTGGTAGTATTTAGTTGAGTTCTCAATACATGAGAAATACTTGTACCACCTGTTTTAGGAATATGAACAAAGGCCCATTTATCCTTCGAGTTAATATATAAACCCAAAATATAAAGTATTAGCGAGGAATATCAGAGTATTTCTTCTCGTTTAATTTTCCACCCCTAGCTTTAGCTAAGTTCTCTTCATTTGATAAATCTTTACCACCATCAAGGTCGATAGGTGTTTTATCGTTTTTAGATTTGCCTATTTTAGCGAATTCCGATTTGTTGTATAGTTCTTCTATTGATGCCATAATTAGTATCTCCTTTGTATTATATAAATATAGATTAAGTATCGAAACGAATAATAAAATTCATGTCCATATCTGGTAAATTCTTTATTGGTGTTGGTAATTTTGCTATTGCAACCATATCTCCATCTTCATCGTATAATGCAATAGTTGTAATAAATGGTGCTAAATAAGAACCAGTTGGGTCAGTTTGTCTATATGTATCATAATCATCCCAACTACCAGTTGAAGTTCCTACTGAACCATAGAACTCATTTTTTCTAGTAATATCCAACACTTGTTTTATTTTTACTTTACTATCTCGTGAATGTACACCTGTTCGAGTAACCTCATGAAATTCAGGTGTATCAAATAAAGTAACATCTACTGCTGATGGATTTTGTGAATAATTAAATTCACCTGCTTTAACACTAACAAGTACTTCGGTTTCATGTATTGTTTTAGTACTTCGATATCCCATAGTATAATTATCAATAGGATTATCCCATAGAATAATAGTTCCATCTGAATAGAATATATTACCATATCTAGCTTCATCAATTTCTAAACCATCAAAATCCATTGGTGTTGCAGTAGTAATTGATGAGTTAGTTAAATCTAAAATTCCTACACTTACTTGGTCTGTATCATCACCAAAAGTCATTGTAGAAACTCCAGTATCAAAATCAATAGATAAAAAACTACCTGTAAATATTTCATTATCTGCATCCTGTATAGTTATATCTCCTGTTTCAAAATCTATGAGATTCAGTTTATACAATGGTACAGCTGATACAATGTTTCCCACCCCATCATCAGTAAAATCTATACTATTAGTAGGGTCTTTTAAAGTTAGTGAATTATTTTTTATTCGTTCTCCAAACTTTGATTGGTCTATTGAAATAACATATGCAGTTGAACCAGTTACTCGATAGTTTTCGATTCTACCGATATCAGGAACTTCACCAAATAAAGTAAATGGATTTGTATCAGGATGATAATACTTAGAGGTTATAGACTTTAACAAAGGATGTGTAAATATAGTTCCTTGTTTATTAAATGAACCCGTATCGAAATCCCCTACCTCTAATGAACCAGAAATTACTTCATAATCCGCTTTAGTTGCGGTGAATTTCTTGTACACAGGAAAACTCTTTTTCCAAACTGCTGATTTAGGTATATTTTTAATCATAGTATTGTTACTCCTCTATATAAATATGATGAAATCAAAATCATAGAAGTTCTTTGGGTATTTGATAATCTAACAAAGAAGTTATATCAGAATCAGGTGCTCCCATTCGTTGAGTAAAGTATTCATCACTCAAACTTTCTTCTCTTAAATAACCAGTATCTTTTATAATATGCCACATATCATCTAATCCTTTCATTAACCCACCTTTTTTATCTACATATTTTATTAGTTTTTTAGCTCCACTTGGCCAAACAACATAACAAAGTATAGATGGACGGTTGGGCATTAACCAAAATACATCTAAATCCTTTTTTACTATATTTTTAAATTTAAAATCAATAGACTTTATTATTTCAGTATCATCTTCAAATATAATATATGGAATGTTATCTGAAATGCATTCTTTTAACATTAAGATATGTGATTTGTTTGCACATACTAAAGATGGTATATGGATTTTATATTTTTCATAAATATTTCCATCAATCCAATCAATATCGTATTCAGATAAATTGTAGTTTTTACCATCCAACCCAAAAAAATATTCATATTCAAAATCGGAAAACCTTGAATCAAAGAGTTCTCTTCTATCGTTTCTTCTTTTTAATGATAATACTTTTATTTTATAACTCATAGGTAACAACAAAAAACCCCACTCGTGGTGGGGTTATATTCGTGAAAGTTACGTTTGCAACCGTAAAATTCGTGTTTATTAAAAGTCTAATTTAACTTTTATCAATACTTCCTTATCAAATGATTTCGGAACAGGTTGTGATGTTTTAGCTACTGCTAATATTTCATTTGAATCATTAAATAATCCAATTGTTGAAATAAAAGTTTTAGGGTCTGTTTCAAAAGTTGATTCAGCAAATGAACCATCTGAACCGGTAACAAATGTAGGATTGTTTGAGAAGTTAAATTCTCGGTTTGTTGCTCTTACGAAGTAATGTGAAGTAGAAACGTTTTCTGTTCTTCTTGCTTCGAAATCAGCTCCACCTCTAATTGCTTCATGCAATAAGAAATGATTTTTACCTTCATATGTTTGTGATGTTGAAATACTTTTTCCACTAACTGAACCACTATCAATAGAAGTTCCAATTATACTATGTACAGCTGATGGGTTAAGAATTACCAATCCTTGGTCTGGATAAAATAAACCTAAACCTTGACCAGTTGAAGCAGTAAGTGTATTTACAGTTGCTTCATTTTCAGTTCCCAAGTTAAGTGAACCACTACATACATTAAATATTCTACCAGCTTTTCCAACATCATCTGAAAATTTCTTTCCACTATCATCAATAAAAGTTGAGATTCCATTAGAACCACTTAATTTTAATGACCAGTTTCCTGCATCCATTTTCTCTTTGTAACGGGCACGAGCTACATTGATTACATAGATATCATCGGAATCATGAATTCCAGCTGCTGATGAAGAAAAGAAACTAAATTGAGTGTCATCATTATCTAATAAGATTGAACGATATTGTGCATAAGTTGCTTTCGATGCTAAAGTTGATGTATCTGAATTTGCTAATGATATAGAACCACTACCGAATCTCTCACCATATGCAACTGCATATTGTACAGCTGCTGATGTATCAGATGATGGGTTCTTATCATATACGTTTATATAATAATTTGAACTTGCTTGTCCAGCTTCAGTTGATGAAGTAAAGAATGTTGTTAAACTTCCTGTATCACCACTCCAAAGTCCAGTTGTAACAACTTCTACTTTACCGGTGATTTGGTCAAATTCTCCAAATCGTTTATAGATACCTTGTGCGATTGCTCCACCACTTGCACCTAACTTATCACCACCAGTTAAATACTGATTTACAATAGATGCTAATTGTTCAGAAGTAAGTGTACCTTGATTATCTGCTAAATATGTAGATAATTCAGTTGTTAAATTTACTCCAGCTTGTCCTGATATTTGTGCCATTTTTTATTTTCCTTTTTTTTATTCTAGTAATTAACTTTCCTATGAACCAATGTTTGGAGCAATATTTATATTTCTTAATGGATTCTTAACTGTAACAGGAATAGTTTGTGAACCACCTGTTTCGTTACCATATACGGTTATAGTTGTTCTTATGCTTGTTCTTAAACTTGGGTTTGGTATGAATTGGAATGTTAATCCAGTTTCGATAGCCGCAGTTGCAGTTATTTCATCTCCCAAGAATGATGGTGTAGTTGCCGCTCCAGCTGCTAACCCACTACCAACGATAGTACCAGCATTTTTGTTAGCTAGTATTACAGTATATCCACTTTGTGTATTACCACTAGGTGAAGTTGTTGGAGATAATTGTACTTGTCCAGATTCAGAATTTACTCGTATTGAAGGGATACCAAATTCTACTTTTGGGATTTTTGTAGTACCTTTTGGTAAGGTAACTAATTTATGTCTCAATACCTGAGTTTCATCTGGTGAAGCTTCAGTAATCGGAATTGCTTTAATTGCTGCATCATAATACGCACTTCCTTTTGGATGTGCTGGTTCGTAAAGGGTATAATCTATTTCATCATCACCCAAAGCAAACTTCGTGATGTTTAAACCATCACCAGCTGCTAATTTCTCTCTACCCTTCTTAGTTAGAATAGCATCTACTGTGATTTCTGTATTATTTAAATAAGCCATAATTTAAATTCCTTGTTATTGTTGTTCAATATATAAATATAAGTATTTTAAAAATTAGATAATATTTCCACTAATCTACTTCTAAAATTGGTTCTCCACTTCCCCTTCCACTATCAGATACTTTAAGAGTGTTAGGATTCGTAGTAAATGTAACAATTGGCGAACCACCATCTAATGTAGTTGCCGCAGTTTGTTTTGAGCCATTAAAAAATGAATTTTCCATTCCACTTGTTAAGTCTCCTGTGTTCCTATAATGTGTTGGGAAATATCCATTTAATGGAGTAACCGATACGATATCCCCACTTACAGTTGGGTCTATTGATTCGTTTCCATCAGAACCAGTAAATGGTAAAATATTCACAACCTCCTTGAATTTAGTTGTAGATACAAGTTGTGTACCTTGTGATGCATCCTGTGTTATGTTTTCAGGAACATCAATTGTATATGATTTTCTAAGTAAGAACACCTTTACTCTTTCTTTTATAAGTTCGTTATTAGAATCAATTTTAGTTCTGATAGCATTTGCATCATTTCCAAATAGTCCAAATCCTGCTACGGTAAGAGAATCTGGTCCTGTTCCTATTTGTGTGAACATATCAGTATCAAACTCACCACTAAGTGTTTCACCTATTTCTCTATTATTAATAGAGAATGATAAACCAATATTTTCACCAGATAAAAGTACAGATTCTTCTGTTGATATTGCAGTATCCATTCCTATATTATCTGCAGATAATTCTTTAGATGTATCCGAAAGTATAACTCCTTCAAAATCTTTAGATTCTGCAGTAAGTTTAGTATTACTTTTACTATCTATTACAGTTAGGTAATTTTTAGTTTCACCACTTGGTACTACATCATTTACATTAATAGAAGTTAGGTAATCTTTTTTAACTGCACTTGAAGGTTTCCATTCTGTTTTACTTCTTTCGAGAATATGTGGTTCAATTAATAAACCTTGACTTGTTTGTGCTCTAACAGGTATTAAAGATAATATAATATTAAATAATGATTGGTCAATGTATCTAACTAATTGTATATATTCGTAAATATTTAAAGTATATCTATCAAAGTAATAGTTTCTTAATTGAGTAAGTTTACTATATGTTGGTTTATAATCATCAGATGGGTCTCCAATATAATCATCTATATTAAAATCACCAAGTGAACGAATTATATCCATGTTTATCTCTTTGGTTGGAGAGAAAAATAATCCTAATCTATTCGAATCAACAGGAGAAGTATCAAATGATTTTTTAGTAGCTCTACTTCTATAATTTAAATCTGATACTAATGTTTGTGTTTCAAATCTAACTTTATTTCCAAGAGTATTACCCGTTGAAGGTACAACTGCAGTTACTTCTCTATCATATGATTTATATTGAAATGGATATGAACTAATATCTGTAAAATTAGAAGCTATCGATTCAGTAACATATGTTTGTATTATTGATACATTTTTAATTGAAGTACTGGAGTATCTGTTTTTAGGATACTCGTAATCATTCCTAAATAATAAATCAGTAGATGATGCAGATATATGATTTCCATCAACCGCATCTGGTAATAATGTATGATTATCAATCCTTGATTGTGATAATGGAGTTCTCCATAATCTATATTCATCAACTGAAGCAGTTAAGTTAGTACCACCTAACGTTAGTAAACTACCACTCTTCCATGAGTTTGTACCTGTAAGAACTTGTAAACTTGAACTAAGTTTAGTTCTAATTCTTCCTTGAAATGATTCTTGTGCATATACATCAAATCTATCATATGAACCAGATACTACTTTCTGTACTACTATTTGAGTATATTCATCATTAAATAATGAACCGGTATCTGTTGAAGAAGAAAGTATAGTATTACTTCCACTAATTTTGAATTGTACTTCTGCAAGGGAACCTGTATTTGCTATTAAATGTAATGACCAACCATCCGTACTAATTATTTCTTGGTCTTCTCTTTGTTCTGAGTTTATTCTTACCTCAATTGCATTAGGATAATCATCACTAAACGTTGATGTGTGATTTTTCCAAGGTACAGTAATAGCTGCCGAACCACTTAATAGTATTGAAGCAGTTCTATCATCATATGTAAATTTGGTTGGAGTATCTCCATCCGGGTCAGTAGGTCCTCCAAATTCCATTACAGTTAATAATGAAGCGGGAACACCATAACAACTTAAAGCTGCTGAGATTGCTCTTTTTGTACCTTTATGTTTATACAAATATGGTAGATTGTTTAGTAATCTTCTCCATATTTCATTTTGTCTACTCTTACCACTTAAGGAAGATGTTTTATTGCCATCTTTATCTTTACCAAATGCATATTCCCAAAGTGCTTGACCAGAAACACCCATATCAGCATTCCATCCTAAAGATTCTAACATATGATATAACATAGTATCATCTATACCATATTCATGTGTGTTTTCAATTCTATTACTTTTAGATATTGCTTTAATGTGTGTGTATATAACATCAAAGTGTTGTCCAATCATATCAGAGAATAAAATGAAATCAGAATTGTTTTCATCATCTTTAATATGTTTTGGTAAGTTAAATGATAATCGAGATGTGTTATCATAATCAAATGATTGTGCTGAGTTTAATATACCAGCAAACCAACTTATAGTAGATGAATCATCTGATGATGAAAGTATGTTTTCTCCTGCTCCAGGATATGTTAATGAACCAGATTCGGTGTAAAGATATTTTTCAAAAGAATCAAATCCTCGTTTTACTTCACCTATCTTAAATTGTAAACTTTTAGCTTCTTGTGTTGTTGAAATTGATGCAGTTAATGCATTTACAATATCATATTTAGATTGATATGATTCTAATAGTTTTACTTTGTAGTAAAAATTTTGAACCCTTTCATCTGCAGATGAATATTTAATAAATTCTTTCCAATTATAATCTTCTTCACCAGTTTGTTCTAATAATAATCCAGTACCAACTTCATTTATTATTGAAGATTGACTTACAAATTCTATATTTAAATTATCTAATGAAAAATTACTAGATGATACAAATTGATTTACAACATCAGTAGATGATGTAGAACCACTTGTTATTAAGTCATCAAGAATTTGATATCCAATTGTATCAGTAACATCTAACTCAAAGTTTGGTGTTAATGGAGTACAATTATTAATGATATCATCTGTAATTGTTATTCTATCAACTAATGGAATTGATTGTATTTTAGATATCCAAATTTTATCATTTGGATTTATATTTCGTGGCAACGGGTCATATAGTTTTAAAACTAATGATTTTTGTGCCTCACCGAATAACTCTTTTCTGTTAGTATTTGGATTAACTCTAAATTCTGAGAATGTTGTATCATCAATTCCCCATGTACCTATCAACCTATTATCACCATCACCAAGGTGTAAATAGTGTGTTAAGAATGGAGATGTGTGTTCTTCAAGTCCTTTGTTACTAAATTCATTAACAAATGAGTTTCGTATATCACCAACAACCCTTCCTCTACGAAGTGTTAAATCTCCTTTATCGAAAGTAATGTTTATTTCTTCAACTTTACCTTTGGTCTTAGAATCCCCTTCTACATTATAAGGAATTAGTAATATTTTAAATTGTAATAAATCTCTATTATTTTTAAAGGTATTAAATCTTCTACCTTTTTTAATAATATCTCGTATATTAAGTTGAGAAACTCCTTGTGGTTCGAATTTTCCTAAATAAGATTCTCTTCTTGGGGTATCAAGATATAATTCAACGTAGTTTGTATTAATAGATTGCCATGATACGTTAAAATCTGCATCATATCCTTTAAAATCCGCTCCTTTGATTACTTGTGGATAGTTTATATGAGTAATATCTGGTCCAGGCAAGTATGCTTTGCTTTCTGCAGTAATTACTACCTTTTCAGTTTCACCACTTCCTCCTCTTTTTGAAACAGGTTGAACGTATAGTGTATAAGTTCCTGCACCATTAGGGAAATCACTTGGTGATAATGATATAGTACCTCTTAATGGTATAGTTTTCCTGTTCTTACCAAGAATGTACAATAAACTATCTGCATCAACTGATTCATATGATATCTTAATATTAGTTTTATCCGCTAGATTTAACTTAACACTACTTCTATCTAATTTTACTGCTGGTTTTGTAGGTACATCTGCAACAGGATTTTTAAATACTTGAACTTGTATATCAGTTTTACCACCTTCAAGTTGAATTGTTGTTTCCAACCCTCGCCTTGAAATAACTTTTTTGTTATTATATGAATATTGGAATTCTCCTCTATGTGTAAAATCAGTTACACCATTTGCAAAAAATGAAATAGTTGGTGTCGGGTCTCCTGATTGTCTTTCAAGTGAAAATGTTACAATATCATCTTCATCTAATACAGCTCCAACTTGTCCATAATTTGTTTTCCAAACAATAGTATCATCTGTTGGTACATCACCAATTATACTAACTGAATATTTTTCTTCAATGGTAGGTGGTTCTACAATTTCAACAGATGCTTTTCTTAAACTAAACCCACATCTTAGTGAATGTGATTTAGGTCGTATAGATGCATCCGCAATTTTAGAATTTGAATTAGGTTGTTGTACCCACTTACCATTTAGTTTTCTTTCTAATACTATTTCGAAATAATTAAATCCAACTTTACCTACTGATATTTTTGGTTTTTTTATTGTTGGTGTAGGTGATTTTTTACCAACACCAAGATTAATTGGAGCTATTTTTCTAATAGGTCGAATATCTGTAAAGGCTCCGTTGCCTCCGTTTCCTCTATTACTAGGGCCTTTAGGTGTAAACGGATTTTCGTTGAATCTTGTATTAAAGTTATTATTAAAATTAGTAGTATCAAACGAATCAAAACTTGGTAGTCCTCTTCCTCCTCCGATACCTGTTCCTATACCATTGTATGAACCAAAGATTTGAGTTGGTTGAAAATCTCCGTAAAGACTATTACCACCTGATGTTCTAGTTGGTCCACCAAAATTACCTTTAGGAATATTTGATAAATCAATATTAAAATTAGGTAAACCAATTGCCCCACCTGTATTTGGTGGAGGTGGAGGTGGTAAATCAGGTAATATAAAATCACTAACTGGTTTTACATCTTTATATAGAGTTTTTTGTTTAGAAGATATTCTCCACTCATCTCTTGATTTAAATCCTGTTTTTTCTACTGTTATTATTTTTCTACTAAGTAATTCTTTTTCTGTAAATTTTACAACTAATGAATGAAATTCACCTTTTCCATTTGTTGTACCTACTTCTTTACCATTTACTTTTACACTAGATGGTCCTCTATCGGTAGATACCGTTACACTAACTGGTGCATTTTTATCTAATACCGCAGGTTTAATCTCTGGTTTTGGATATCTACATTTACCATTATCAAAAGTTGCCCTTCTATCAAAGTTAGTTGCTTTACTATCCATACACCCACCTTTTACAAATATTGGGTCTTTTGCAATTGGTACAATAGGTTCTGGTGGTAAATCAGGTTTAACCGGCTTGGGTTTAGGTAAAGGTAAAAATGGTATAAATGGGTCTTGGATGAAACGAGGTTTACTTATTTCTTTTATAGGACGTTTCGGTACAGTTCTAGGTGGAGTAGGTCTTGACGGTCTACCACCACCACCACCTCCGCCCATATTTCTTATAGGACGTAATACTTCGGGCTCATATCCATTAGGGGTATCAATACCCCTTCCAAAGTTATCTTCATAACCTCTGAAATCATCATAATTAAATTCTCTTCTGTTTCTCATGTGTATCCCAACAATATTCCTACTATAAATATATAGTTATTTTCTTCTTATAATTTAGAATAATCTACCTCCAAATGATTCTCTAAATGTATTACTCTGATTACCACTTCCACGACCAAATCCTCTAAATTCAAGACCTCCTTGTTCATCCATTGCTGCTAATATTTCTTGAGTACCGCCGCCGCCTCCGCCACCGTTTCCACCACTAGTGATTCTAGGAGGAGTATTTCTAACTATTTGAATAGGTTTATCCACAACATCCACAAAAATTGGATAAGTACATACCCCATACTGTTGATAATTATCTGCATTAGGGTCAAGACACCTCTTTCTTGGCGGTGGTGGAGGTGGTGGAGGTGGTAGTATTGGGTCTTGAGGTTTTGGTGCATATCTACATACACCAATCTCACCAAAGTTTAGTGCTCGTGAATTCATACATTTCCTCACTAGTTTAGGTGATGAAATTACTTGTGGATATGTTCCTCCACAAGTTCCTACTCGTGTTACTTTAAGACCAGGTACACTTGATATAGAATTTTCTACTGCACATATTACCAACGAATCATTTGGTTCTATTGTAGAACTTGTTTTTTGTTGGTTTAACTTATTCCTATAAGTAAAGGATAAAGATGAACCTGCAAATATTTCTTCAAACTCTTCAATTACCTCAGGAAACCTCTGTAAACTATTGTTACGGCGATTGTATCCTTCTCTATCACCAAATGGATGAATATCATTAAAACGTTTTCTTTCTAAGAAAATTGGTCTTTGTCTTGTTACCTTACTAAGATTCTTAACTCTATATTCAACAACAAGTGGTGGAGTAACTTTTATTTTTGGTATTTCTCTCACATCACTAATAAAAGTTGGAGGCCCATCATCTCTAAAAGTTATTTTTAGAGCATCATACTCAACACCTGATGATACAACCTTTCCTCCTGTTCTATCGGTGTACTTGATAGAACCAGTTTCTGACCAAACATAATATATTTTTGTTGTATATTTGTACACTGGTGGAGGTGGTGGTGGTGGAGGTGGTGGAACTTTAATATCTTCTACCTCAGTATCAAGTCCTCCTCCTAAATCAGCAAAGTCTTCAATAACTTCTTGATATTTACAACTACCATCATCTTTGGTTGCATACTGATTATAATTTACTGCACTTCTATCAGTACATCCTGCTACAACTGTAGCTACTACTTCTGTTTCTTTATATCTACAACTACCATCATTTTCTTTTGCTCGTGCATTATAGTTAAGAGCTTCCGGGTCTGTACAACCTCTAACCACACCTCCTACCTCAGATGGTATGGTACTTGGGAATTTTTGATTTGCTTTAATAGTTTTTAATATTTTCTTAACTTTATCAAACGTAATTTGTTCATCTGCAGTTAATTCAATATTATTTTGTATTTTACGTTTTGGTAAATAATACTCAATAGAATTTCTTATAGCACTTTCTGCTATTCTTCGTATTTTCTCAATTGTTAATTCTAAAAAATCAGGATTATCAATTGATTTACCATATCTATTTGATGTTATATCCCACTCTTTTCCAACTATGAAATAATCCATAGATTCAAGATATCTGGCTTTTATATCATTTAACAAATTATCAAATGAACCTACCTTAAATTCTTGTTGAACTAGTTTTTGATATCGTCTTCCATCTTTAATTCTACCCTTACTTCTTATAAAGTTATCAATAACTTTAATGATATCAATACCATCAATAAAATTTCTAACATAATAAATGGTATCATCTCTAAAGTTTCCTTCATCGGTAAATAACCCATATCTTCTTAATAAATCTTTATTGGGTTTACTTGCGTTTTTTAAAGGAACAACTCTTATTTCAGTTCGTGTTGGTGATATTTCATGTATCCATAACTTATCAGTTTCTCCTTCTTCCGAACCTACTCTTCTATTTAGTAATGTTATCTGAGTTTTGAATATACCATTAGAGTATCCCGCTTCTCTAATTAATTTTTCTAAATCAATTATAAACTCAGATGCATCATTTATCTTTTTATTTTCTTCATTTCTTGTTATTAAAAAATATTCATTAATATTTTTATCATCTATATGAATATATCTAACAAGTTTTGCAGATTCACCTTGGGGTAACTGATTATCATTTGAATCGTATAAAATAAATTCAATCATATCAGACATACCCAGTCCAAAGTTAGATTTTTTAATTTCCTTTTCGAAAATTTTTCTATCTGCACTTTCTACGAGATATCCCTTTCTCTCTACTATTTCTTTAAATGTTTCTAAAGCCATAATCTGTTAGGTTTTTCTTCTTCTTCTTGCTTGCCAATAACGAGTTTTCATTTTAAATTTCTCGTTAGTGGTTGTGTTTGTCCATTCTATTTCAGTTTGGTATGTTCCCTTACCTATACTACCTCGTGCAAATGTTACTGATTTCATACCTGGTGTTGAACCACCATCAGGACTTGCAGGAATAGTAAGTGAACTAGGAACACCAGTTAACCATTTTTTATTCTGTGTTACCGTTTCTTTTACAGAAAGTGTGATTGGTTCTTCACCTAAGTTATACCAATCATATTTAAGACCAGTTAATCTTCCCCTATCCCCTTTCTTTCTATCATCCCATCTAGCCGCTTGTTCTGGTTTTCTATTTTTACTTGATGGGTGAAGTGCCCAACCAACTGTACCTTTAACTTGGTACTGTCCTTTATCTTCAACCAACGATAATAAATTTGTTTGCTTAGCTGCCTCAACTTGTGCTTCAGCTGCTTCTTGTTGTTGTTCAGCAACTTGTTGTTGAATTTCTTGTTGATTTTGTAAAGATTTTACAATATCTTGTTGTGATGCTAATTGAGTTTGTAAAGTTTCTTTTTGTGCTTGTAACCCTTGAGCTTGTGCAGATAAAGATGCTCTTTCAATACCCTCCTTTGTACCTTTAATTAAAGCAGTTTGGAAATCTTTTAATAAATCAGAATATCTATCAGTAGCCTTTTCTGTTTCTATAATTTGTGCATCAAGTTGAGCTTGACATGAATCAAGTTGTGATTGTAAAGATGCTATCTCTCCCTCCAATGAAGCGATATTAGATAATGCAGTATCTCTCTCAGAAGTTTTTACTTTTATTTCTCTTTGTGCATCATTATACTGTCTTTCTAATTTAGTATATCTTGGTTTAGGAATGAAATCCCCTTTTTGAACTTTCTTAGGTTTTATTAACTCATCAACTTTTACATCAATTGCTTTTTTAAGTTCAGTTACATCATAATTTGGTTTTTCAATAAAACCAGATGTTTCTCCCCCAAATGAATTTTGAGCTTCTAAATCTGAAAGACTCTTTAGTGGAGGTAATGGATTTACAGTATCGGCTTTAAATCTTTTTTTAGTATCATTTGGTGATTTAATTGGCTTTTTACCATATGGTATGAATGGTTCTGGTAGTCTGACTGGATATTTCTCATCCTTAGACCACCTAAATCCAAATGGTATATCCTTACCATCTCTTTTGCGCACATGAAGTTCACCTCGTTCATTACGAGGAATTGCTTTAGAACCTTTTTTAACAAGTTCATCAATTCTAAATCTATCTTTTAAACCCATGTTACTTCTCTACGGTAAATGTTAAATCATTATCACTAAAATATTCTACTACACCATCTCTTACTGTTTTTATTTCAATAAAGTAATCTCTATTATATTCATAGTTAGATAAATCTAATTTGAAATAGTTTCCATTTGTATCACAACTAACTTTAGTATAGTTATCATTAAATGGTACTATTACTTCACCAGTTACTATATCTTTAATTTGGTAATATGTTGTTGATGGTAAAAATTTTACATCTGTATAAGCATATGTGTTTGTATATGATTTAAGAGGATATTTTTCTCTACCAAATACTCTAATTATTGGTGTACTTCCTATTTTATATCGTACTTTTAATCGTTTGAATGTTACATGAATATCATCTGCAGTTAATGCAGTTAATGAACCAGTTGTAAATGATGAATCATCCCATCCAATTCTAAGTTTAGGCTGGTATATTGTAGATGTTTCTTTACCGAAAAACTTTAATTGTCCATAATCAGTTGAATCTGATTCTTTTGCATCTGAATGCTTTACTATAAATCCTTCGTTTGGTAACGTACCACCAATCCAACTATTCATCGAACTCAATACATCCATTTCTATATCACTAGATTGATATGAAAATTCTTGAGAACCTGCTGAACCAGTGTACCATGTTCCACCCTTTCCATTGAAAGAACCACTTGTTCCACTAACATATCCACCATCTCCTAACCAAGTATCTGTAACTTTACCTCTGTTTTCCCAACTTACACCATCTGTTGATATATCATCAAATCGTGTACCAATACCCATATCCCATGATTGTGATATTGGATATGCATAAATTGTATAATCCAATGGAATCTCATTTGCATCAGATTCTTTTAATAACAAATGAGCCGAACTCATTGTAATTTCTCCACTAGCTATTGATTGTGATAATGGAGTTGTATCAAATTTTATTAATGTTCTTGCGTTATCTTTTAGATTTCCATAGAAAGTTTTAGATACCTCAAGTATCTCATCCAATCCAGTATTTTGACTTGATTGTTGTAAGTAAATTGTTGAATCCTTAGATGATGTTACGAAATGATACATTATATTACTCTCCCTTTTAAATCTTTATTTGGAAATCTTACTTCAAATACAGATGGGTCTACTGATGGATAAACCATCTTACCCTTTGTTGCTGCTTGTATATCATATGAGTGGTCTGAATATCTTCCTAAACACTTATTGATAACCTCACACTTAGGTACTGATTGTACTCCCTCAACACCTGCTAATAAAATTTCTATTGCAGATATATTAATGGGCATATTAAATGTCCAATTATCTATATTGAAATATTCCTTTAATCCTGATATACATTTTGCAAGTACTTCTCTTTTATTATACCCACCATATACTCTAATTTCAAAATCAAGTCCTATGTTTATAACATATCCATCAATAATATTAATTCCATCTGTTAACATTCTATATTCTCCAATATATGTCTTCAGGTTTTCTTTAACTGCTCTATTCAATACAGATAAATTTTTATCCGAATCATAACCAAGTATATATAAGTTAATTGCAAATGGATTGTTCTTTTCACCAGGACTACCCATTTTTCCTTTTAATAGTTTCTTAACTTCATCTCGTGTTTCTGCATCTGATAGATTTTTATCTTTAACAGTGTTAACCAAACCTACAAGTTCTTCAATTGAATCAGTATCTTTTAATAATGAACCAGGTGAGTTGTTATCTAATTGACCATCTGGTGAACAATATGCCTTAGCTATTCCACCATACTTAGGAGGTAAAGCCAATGCTCTTACTTGATAATCTTTTCTTGTTACTGCTCTACCTTGTGAACCAAAGTTAGCTAATGCATTTTCTCTAATTTCATCAATTGTTTCTTCACCTCTTCCACCAGTTGCTGGTGTTTCGTTATCAACTGCCACCGAAGCTTTCATTTTATTATATAAGGTAGATTCGTTTTCGGAAAATGTTTTTACATCATCATCGAATTCTATTCTTTTTATTGATGTTAATTCTCCTTTAGAAACATTAGATGATACTCCACCTCCTACTAAGTAAGAAATAGTAAGTGTTGTATTTGATGGTGCTTGTCCATAAGATGATGTTCTTAAGAAGTTAGCTGGGTCAAAGGCAGAACTCATTTTATCTATCGATGAATTTAATCCTAAACCAACGTTTTTTGTACTCGGTATTAATATTTCATCGTTTGATGAATTACCACCCCCAAAAACTATCGTAGTTGTATTATCTTGATTAATCTTAGTTACAAACCTTTTTGAAGTTTTTAATACTTTTAATATACTTGATACTGAATCTTTAAATTGAGCTAAATCCTTATCAGTTTGTTCTGAAACCGGATAATCAACATATACCATTTCTTGTGCTAAGTATGGAACTTCATACCACTTACCACCATTAGCATCTCTTACATCGAATACATCAATTACATTTTTATCTGCAATATTTATTTTAGAAAATTGTTGAGGTGAATTAAATGTTTTAGTTACGGTTTTTAATGTAGCTGATATTGCTTTTACATACTTCTTAATAAGGTATTGTGTTGCCTCACCATTAGAATCTGTATAAACTGTAATTTCTCTATCGGCTGAATCATTGAAATCAACAAGTTCAGTTGTTCTGAATTGAACATTTGATTTAGCTGCTTCCACCACCATACCTTCTTTTATTCTTAAATAATAATCAGAATCTGGTCTATTATCTTCCCCACTACCAATTGCAGGTGCTAATTGATACACAGCAATCGATACAATTGCAGGTGAAGTAACTTTTGGTTTATATCCTAAATAGTTTGAAAGAGCAATTACATTTTGCTTATCTTCTGCATATAACATTAATGATTCTTTTAATGAATCATCTGTATAGTATGATAATATATCTCCAAGATAAGATGCCATTTCTATGAACATCATACCAGGAGAAGCTTCATTAAAATCGGAATATGTTTTAGGGAAATATGTTTTAGAGTATTCTATTAGATTACTTCTAAAAGACGCAAAATCTTTACTTAGATATTTTATATCTCTCCCATTATTACTTTTAAAATTAGCTGAGTTTAATGCCATAATATTATTCCTGTACTACCAATGTTATTTCTTGTAAATCAATATTGTTTCCAACTGTAAATTGTAAACTTAAATTTACTTGGTTTTTATCTTTCAATTCATTTGCCATATCTACATCAATTGCTTCTATGGTAATGTAGGGTAACCAATACTCTACACTTTTTAAAATAACAGATTGAATTTTCTTTTTAAATTCAACATCATCCATTTGTTCGAATAATAATGACCTAAGTCCTGAACCGAAATCTGGTTGCATTATTCGTTCACCCTTTGCAGTTAATAACAAATTTTGAAGGTTAGCTTTTGCTTGTTCGAGTGATGTATATGCTTGTGAAAAAAATCCTGTATTACCAGCTTGTATTGGTAATGTTATTCCGTACGCATACGAATCGAATTCTTCTGAATCCTTTAGTGTTTTTTTACCAAGTATAAATGCCATTACCCACTCTCCTTATTTTATCTTGTTTTAAATTTTTTAACCAATTCAGAGTTATCTCTGTTTAGTATTCTATCTAAACCAGGTAATCCTGTCTTAACCCCAAGACCTGTTTTATTTGCTCCTCGTGGTACATCACCATACCCCATCTTATGTGCCATCTGAGTTCTCATTCCCTCAACACCAGCTCCAGCTCCTTGTGAGTCAAATGTTACAGTTTTATCCATACTCTCTTGAATCGGTTGTTCTTGTGGTGGTAGATTATCTAACACAGATTTTCCACCAACTGGTCCACTACTTCTCTGTGCCTTTGTAAATGGTGTTGTTTTATTCAATACTTCATTTAAAATAGCATTTTTAGTGAATTGTTTTTTTGGTGTTGCTCGTTCTTGTTCTAACGCAAGTTCTACTTGTTGGAAAGGGTCTATCTCTTCACTAACGACTTGCGTTGAGGGAACGGCTACACCCCCCTTCACCTCTGCTAATCTTTTATTTACTTCCTCTGCCAATATCTTTGGAAAAGTTTTCGATAAAAAACGTTCTTGTTGTTTGGCAGTTT
>MDSX01036713.1_pt1 | contig 18908 bp, 15 predicted proteins | sample 811141 | NCBI WGS metagenome assembly MDSX01 (sample SAMN05326642, study PRJNA326480) | marine metagenome | isolation source: seawater | place: Atlantic Ocean: South East | collected 2010 | reverse complement strand
GAGGCATATGGAGCATCAAGCACTTTACAGGAAATTCTAACTGTGAAATCTGATGATGTTTTAGGTAGAGCAAAAACCTATGAATCTATTGTAAAAGGAGATACTTTACCTGAGCCTGGGTTACCTGAATCATTCAATGTTTTAATGCACGAATTAAAAGGCTTGGGATTAGATATTAGATTAGAAGAATAAAAAAATTAATTTTGAAATTAATCAGAAATGGCTAGAAACAACGAAGTAGTTACTCAAAAAAAATTTAACAAAATCGTAATTGGACTTTCATCTCCAGAGGTAATTCTTAATACCTCCAAAGGTGAAGTTTTGAAACCTGAAACCATTAATTACAGAACCCACAAACCTGAACGTGATGGTTTATTTTGTGAAAGAATTTTTGGACCTGTAAAAGATTATGAATGTGCTTGTGGTAAGTATAAAAGAATAAGATATAAAGGAATTGTTTGTGATAGGTGTGGTGTTGAAGTTACAGAGAAAAAAGTTAGAAGAGATCGTGTTGGTCATATTAATCTTGTTGTTCCAGTTGCTCACATTTGGTATTTCAGATCTCTTCCTAATAAGATTGGTTACTTATTAGGTTTACCATCAAAGAAATTAGATATGATTATTTACTACGAACGATATGTAGTTATTCAGCCAGGAATTGCTCTTAATTCTGAAGGAGAACCATTACAAAAAATGGATTTTCTTACTGAAGAAGAATATCTAAATTCTTTAGAACAAATTCCAATTGAAAATCAGTACCTTGATGATAATGATCCTGAAAAGTTCATTGCAAAGATGGGTGCTGAATGTTTAATTGAACTTTTAAGTCGAATTGATTTAGAGTCACTTTCATATGAGCTTAGACACAAAGCGAATAATGAAACATCAAAACAAAGAAAAACAGAAGCTTTAAAAAGGCTTCAAGTCGTTGAATCTTTTAAAGATGCAAATAGTCGTAAAGAAAATCTTCCAGAATGGATGATTATGAAAGTAATTCCTGTTATTCCTCCTGAACTAAGACCTCTTGTTCCTCTTGATGGTGGTCGATTTGCTACATCAGATTTGAACGATCTATACAGGAGAGTAATTATCAGAAATAATAGATTAAAACGTCTTGTTGAAATTAAAGCTCCTGAAGTGATTTTGAGAAATGAAAAGAGAATGCTTCAAGAGTCTGTAGATTCACTATTTGATAATACTCGTAAATCTTCTGCAGTAAAAACTGACTCAAATCGACCTCTGAAGTCTCTTTCAGATTCTTTAAAAGGAAAGCAAGGTAGATTTAGACAAAATTTATTAGGGAAACGAGTTGATTATTCTGCTAGATCAGTTATTGTAGTTGGACCTGAATTAAAACTTTTTGAATGTGGTTTACCTAAAGGAATGGCAGCTGAACTCTATAAACCCTTTATTATAAGGAAATTAATTGAACGAGGAATAGTTAAAACAGTTAAGTCTGCTAAAAAAATAATTGATAGAAAAGAACCTGTTGTTTGGGATATTTTAGAAAATGTTTTGAAGGGACATCCGGTTTTATTAAATAGAGCTCCTACTTTACATAGACTTGGAATTCAGGCATTTCAACCTAAATTAATCGAAGGTAAGGCTATTCAGCTACATCCACTAGTATGTACCGCATTTAATGCTGATTTTGATGGTGATCAGATGGCGGTTCATTTACCCTTAGGTCCAGAAGCTATTTTGGAAGCTCAGATGTTAATGTTAGCCTCTAATAATATTTTAAATCCAGCGAATGGTTCTCCAATTACAGTTCCATCTCAGGATATGGTTTTAGGTCTTTATTATATGACCAAAGCAAGAAAATCTACAAAGGATAATCCAGTCAAAGGTGAGGGTTTAATTTTTTATTCTGTTGAAGAAGTTCATATAGCTCATAATGAAAATAGAGTTGAGTTAAATGCTATAGTTAAAATAAGAGCTAAAGATTTTAATGATAAAGGAGAATTAGAATATCAAATTATTGAAACTACAGTCGGTAGGGTTCTTTTTAATGAAGTAGTTCCCGAAAAAGCTGGTTTTATTAATGAAGTTTTAACAAAGAAAAATCTAAGAGGTATTATTGGAAAGATTTTAAAGGTTACAAGTGTTCCAGAAACTGCAGAATTTTTGGATAAAATTAAGAATATGGGTTATGGTTTTGCATTTAAAGGTGGTCTTTCATTTAGTTTAGGTGACATTATAATTCCTCCAGAAAAAATTAAGATGATTGATGATGCTAATATTCAAATTGAAGATATTGTTGGAAATTATAATATGGGATTAATTACTAACAATGAAAGGTATAATCAAGTTATTGATGTATGGACATCTACCAATGCTACATTAACAGAATTAGCAATGAACAGGATTAGTGAAGATCAACAAGGCTTTAATTCTGTATACATGATGTTAGATTCTGGTGCACGTGGTTCAAAGGAACAAATTAGACAGTTAACAGGTATGAGAGGTCTTATGGCTAAACCAAAAAAATCTAATGTTGGTGGAGGAGAGATAATTGAAAATCCAATTCTCTCAAACTTCAAAGAAGGATTATCTATCCTAGAATACTTTATTTCTACTCATGGCGCAAGGAAAGGTTTAGCAGATACTGCATTAAAAACAGCTGATGCTGGATATTTAACAAGAAGATTAGTTGATGTGTCTCAAGATGTAATTGTAACTGTTGAAGATTGTGGAACTTTAAGGGGAATTACAGTTGAAGCTTTGAAAAAAAATCAAGAGATTGTTGAGACTTTAGGTGAAAGAATTTTAGGTAGAGTTTCCTTAAATGATATTATTAATCCATCAACTGGAGAAATAATTCTAGAGTCAGGTAATCAGATTACTGATTCTGTAATTGAACAAATAAATGATGCTAAAATTGATTCTGTTGATGTTCGTTCCCCTCTAAGTTGTGAAGCTAGAAGAGGAATATGTGTTAAATGCTATGGTAGAAATTTAGCAACTGGAAAAATGGTTCAAAAAGGTGAGGCAGTTGGAGTAGTAGCAGCACAATCTATTGGTGAGCCTGGAACTCAGTTGACTTTAAGAACTTTTCATGTTGGTGGAGTTGCTGGTAATATATCTGAAGAAAATAAATTAATTGCAAGACAAGATGGTATTGCAAACATTGACGACCTTAAGGTTGCCAAAGGCGTTGATTCAGATGGAAATCCATCAGATATAGTAATATCTAGAACTGCAGAAATTAAAATAGTAGACAAGAAAACTAAAAGTATTTATAGTACTAACAATATCCCTTATGGTTCATCCCTTTTAATTAAAAATGGAGATAAGGTTTCAAAAGGAGAGGTTATTTGTGAATGGGATCCTTTTAACGGGGTTATTGTTTCAGAGTTTACTGGTAAAATTGAGTTTGAAAATATTGAGCAGGGAGAAACATATCAAGTTGAAATAGATGAGCAAACAGGCTTTCAAGAAAAGGTAATTTCAGAAACTAGAAACAAAAAATTAATACCTACATTATTAATTAAAGATTCTAAAGGAAAATTACTTAGATCTTATAATTTACCTGTTGGGGCTCATTTGATTGTTGATGATGGAGAGAAAATTAAAGAGGGAAAAATTCTAGTTAAAATCCCTAGAAAATCAGCTAAATCAGGAGATATTACAGGAGGACTACCTCGTGTAACAGAGTTGTTTGAAGCTAGAAATCCTTCAAATCCTGCCGTAGTGTCTGAAATTGATGGTGTTGTTTCTTTTGGTAAGATAAAAAGAGGTAATCGTGAAATTGTTGTTGAGTCTAAGTATGGGGACATTAAAAAATATTTAGTCAAACTTTCAAATCAAATTTTAGTACAAGAAAATGATTTTGTAAAAGCAGGAATGCCTTTATCAGATGGATCAATTACGCCTGTTGATATTTTGAGCATAGAAGGACCTTCAGCTGTTCAACAGTATTTAGTTAATGAAGTTCAGGAAGTTTACCGCCTGCAAGGGGTTAAAATTAATGATAAGCATTTTGAAGTAGTTGTAAGGCAAATGATGCGTAAAGTTAGGATTAACGATCCTGGAGATTCAAGCTTTTTAGAGAATCAATTAGTTTTTAAAGCTGATTTTATAGAGGAAAATGATAATTTATTTGGAAAAAAGGTTATTGAAAATGCCGGGGATTCTGAAAACTTGAAGGCTGGACAAATTATTTCTGCTCGTCAGCTTAGAGATGAAAATTCTCTTTTGTTAAGACAAGATAAATCTAAGGTTGAAGCAAGAGATGCTTCGCCTGCTACTTCAACACCAGAGCTTCAGGGTATAACAAGAGCTTCACTTCAGACTAAATCATTTGTTTCGGCAGCTTCATTTCAGGAAACAACAAAAGTGCTTAATGAAGCAGCAGTTAATGCAAAAGAAGATTTTCTAGCTGGACTGAAAGAAAATGTTATTGTTGGACATAAAATTCCTGCAGGTACTGGTCTAAGGGAGTATGATAGTATTCTTGTTGGTTCCAAAGATGAATATAATAGTCTATTAATTAACAAAGAGGAAGAAGAACTTTCTGATATTTAACGTTAATCTATGGGTGAATTAAAAAAAAATCAAAAAATTAATATAGAGCTAGATGACAAAACTTCTGAAGGAAGTTATTCTAATCTGGTAATTATAAATCACTCAATATCAGAGTTTGTTGTTGATTTCATTAATTTAATGCCTGGATCTCCTAAAGCAAAAGTTAAGTCAAGAATAATTTTAACTCCGGAGCACGCAAAAAGATTTCAAAAAGCTCTATCTGAAAATATTTCTCGATTTGAAAAAGCTAATGGTAAAATAAAAACTAATGAAACTCCTCCAATTCCTATGAATTTTGGAACTCAAGGTGAGGCATAGTTTTATTAATTTTTATTGAATTCGGATGTGAAATAAAATTTTATGTTAGGATACTTGTTTTGAGTTATTTTTAATGTGAACTCAGAATCAGCAAGAAAAACTAAACTATTTTGTTTATCCTTTGCCAAAAACTTTTGTTTTATCCTTGTAAATTCTTTGATTTCATTTTGATTTGAGTTATGAAAAGAAATCCAACATGCTTTATGAACATTTAAATTTTCAAAATTACATTTTGCTCCGTACTCATGTAATAATCTATGATGTATTACTTCAAATTGAAGAACCCCAACTGTTCCTATGACTTTTCGACCATTAATATTTAATATGAAAAGCTGAGCAACACCTTCATCCATTAACTGATTAATTCCTTTTTCAAGTTGTTTAGCTTTCATAGGATCAGTATTATTTATGTATTTAAAATGTTCAGGGGAAAAACTAGGGATACCTTTAAAGTTGATTTTTTCACCAGTTGTTAAGGTGTCTCCAATTTTAAAATTTCCTGTGTCGTGAAGTCCAACTATGTCTCCTGGATATGATACATCAATAACTTTTTTTCTTTCTGCAAAAAAAGCATTTGGACTGGAAAATTTAAGTTTTTTGTTTTGTCTCACATGTAAATATTGAGTGTTTCTCTCAAATTTTCCTGAAACTATTTTAATAAAGGCAAGTCTGTCTCTATGTTTAGGATCCATATTTGCATGAATTTTAAAAACAAAACCTGTGAAATCTTCTTCTTTAGGATCTACAATTCTTAGATCTGTAATTTTAGGTTGGGGATCAGGGGCAATTTCAATAAAACAATTAAGAAGCTCTTGAACTCCAAAATTATTTAATGCAGATCCAAAAAAAACAGGTTGAAGATTTCCAGAAAGATATTTATGAATTTCGAATTTTGGATAAATTCCAGAAATCAATTCAATATCTTCTTTTAATTGATTTATAGAATCCTTTCCCAAATATTCCAACAAATCATTATTATCTATTGAGTCATATATTATCTTTTTAGATATTTTGTTTTTTTCTTCAGTATTAAAAAGCTGTATATTTTCCTTCCATAAATTATAAATACCTTTTAAACTATAACCCATTCCTATTGGAAAAGTAAGTGGGGTAATATTAAGTCCTAATTTAATTTCAATTTCATCCAATAAATCAAATGCATCTTTTCCTTCTCTATCTAGTTTATTAATAAAAATAAGGATTGGTATCGATCTTAATCTACAAACCTCAACTAGTTTCTGAGTTTGCTCCTCGACACCTTTAGCAACATCAATAACAACAATTACTGAGTCTACAGCAGTGAGTGTTCTAAAAGTGTCTTCAGCAAAATCTTTGTGGCCAGGGGTATCTAAAATATTTATTTTTTTATCCTTATAAATAAAAGCTAAAACTGATGTCGAAACTGAGATTCCTCTTTGACGCTCAATATCCATAAAATCGCTTGTCGCTCCTCTTTTAATTTTATTTGATTTTACTGCACCGGCTTCTTGAATTGCACCCCCATATAAAAGAAATTTTTCTGTTAGAGTTGTTTTTCCAGCATCTGGATGAGAAATTATTCCAAAAGTTCTTCTTCTTTTAAGTTCTTCTATAAAGTTCATTTAATTTATATTATCGACAAAAGTATTTAATAAAATCTAAAAAAAACACTGAATAGGTTTTTGTTTAAATAATAGGTAATTTTGAATGTTTTATGAAAGAAGAAGAAGTTATAATAGTCGATTCTCAAGATAGATTTATAAAAACTATGCCTAAAATGGAGGCTCATAAAAAAGGAATTCTTCATAGGGCTTTTTCAGTTTTTATTATAAATTCAAAAGAGCAAATTTTACTTCAAAAAAGAGCTCTTAATAAGTATCATTCTCCGGGATTATGGACTAATACGTGTTGTAGTCACCAAAGAATAAATGAAAGTTCAGTTTTAGCTGGTTCAAGAAGACTTTATGAAGAAATGGGAATGAATGCCGATTTAGAAGAAATTTTCACTTTCAGATATAGAGCACCTTTTGACAATGGATTAATTGAGCACGAGTTAGACCATATTTTAATTGGTTATTCAGATAAAGAGCCAATAATTAATACTGACGAAGTTTCTGAATGGAAATGGATGGATATTAATTATATAATTCAAGATTTGAAAATCAATCCAGAGGATTACACTATTTGGTTCAGATTAATATTTAATAAGTTTTCTAATTATATAAATAAAAAAAATGAGAGTTACAGTAAGTAGAAAAGCTCATTTTAATGCTGCTCATAGGCTTTATAGGCCTGATTGGGACAATAAAAAAAATATTTTGGTTTTCGGAAAATGTTCCAACAAAAACTTTCATGGTCACAACTATGAGCTAATTGTTAGTGTAACTGGAGAAATAGATCCTGAAACTGGATATGTTATTGATATTAAATACCTAAAAGACACAATTAAAAAAGAAATTGAGGATTATTTTGATCATAAAAATTTAAATATTGAATTACCTGAGTTTCAAAATTTAAATCCAACTGCCGAAAATATTGTTATTGTTATTTATAACAGGCTTTTTAAACATATGAAACGAGATCATGATTTAGAAGTTGTTTTGTTTGAAACTCCTAGAAATTTTGTTAGATATTCAGGCTAATAAAATATGTTAAAAGAGTTAATGAAATTAAAATAAGTTATTCTTTACTTAGTTCTAATTTATTCCTTTCTAAAATTTTAAAGAAAGATTTTCCATATTTTGATTTTTTTACATTCATGGGCATTTTTTTTGCAATAGTATCAAGAAATGAAGGATTTATTTTATCTCCCTCTGTAATAACTATGTATGGTGAAACTATCATCTCCGCGTTAGTATTAGCAAAGTTTATAGTGTATAAGTATCGTCGTTTCAATAGATTATCAATTTCAATTTTAAAAGAATCTGCAGCAGCTATATTCTGATTTTTTTGAGATTCTAAATATAGCCTATAAAGCTCCAGGTTTTTAGCATTAAACTTTCTAGACATAGATTTATATTCCTCCAGTAAATCATTGTTTTTAGAGCCTTGAACAATTACACTGCTTTGAAATGTTTTGAGTCTAGTTCTAATTTTTATATTTCCTTTTTCTCCAAAAAAAGTAATTCTATCATTTAATGAATCTCCATCATCGATTTTTAAAACTAAGTGAAAAATTTCAGGTTCATTTATTTTTGTTTTAAATTTAAAAACACCATTTTTTTTTATTTCAATAGAATCGATAGTTACTAGAAGTGAATCATTATATTTTTGGAGAAATATAGTGCCTTTCCTCAAATCTAAGACACTACCCTCTATTATCATTAAGTTATTTGTGCTAGAAGAATTACATGAGCAAATAATAAATATTAAAAAAATAAAAAAAGATTTCTTCATGACTAAATATTTAACCAGTAAGTTAACTTTAAATTTAAACTTCTGAGCCTGGGAGCCAATGAGTTATTTGTAAAATAGTTGTCATTGTATACAATGTATAGATCAGATAAGGGGGCAAACCTCCATTGAAACCTTGAGTTAATACCTAGATTTTCTGATTGAGAACTAAATTGAACATAAGATGTCCAAAAAATATTCTTTGTAAAAGTAAAATCAATTTTTGGTCTAATAAGCCAAAGATTTTCTGAAGAAAAATCATCGCCTAGATCAATATGGTCATAATTTAATGATAAAGAAGTATTCATAAATGGTTGTATACGCCAATTAAGAGTATTTTCTATAGAGTATTTCATTCCAGTATAAAATTGTCCAAAATCTGGTTCTATTCTGAAATTTAATGTTTTTCTAGAATCTGATTGATATGAAAATTTCACACTCGTATATTTGTAATTTTGTCCTCCAGGAATAGGATTATTTGGATTTAATCCAGTAGGATCAAAGTCCTTATATAAATATGTTAGACGATCGTAAAATCTTAAACTCATTCGTACACCACTTTTATAAACAAAACTTAATGCAGGAGAAAAAGTTCTATCTGAATTTCTGTAATTATCATTTGGACGAAAGGTGCTCCATAATCCAAAACTAATATCGAGTTGATTTAAATTTTTTTCTTTTGGATAAAATTTAAATTTGTATTCAGGGTTTATTTTAAAAATGTCCGTTCTTCTAATAAATCCTAAATCTGATTTAAAATCATTTCCAAGAAAGCTACTTCCGAATTCAATTGAACTATTTCGAGTATTTCTCTCAAGATTTATTCCAAAACTATTATTGTTATCTTCTTTTTGTGTATCTGGATTGAAAGATTTATGAAAATAAGCTCTTCCTGTATACTTATTATCGGGTGAGGCTAGGTTATAATCTAAGCCAACAAGTCTATTATATGTTTCACTTTCTTCTATAAAATCATATTCCTTTGTAGTTTCCCGATTAATCATTAAAAAACTTATGTTGGAACGAGTAAAGACTTTCTTTTGAAGTGAAAAAACGGTATTATTATTTGACGGTATTTCATTTTCAATATCTTCATCTGTTTTCATATGTAAAAAACCAATTCTCCAATTTTCATCTATTTTTCCACTTAATCTAGCACCTGCAATAATTTTGTTTTCAATATTGTTTCCATTTTTATCCTTAGCAACGCCAATTCTTCTTGAAAAAAATGGGAGGGCATCTCTAGCGTTTCCATAGTTTGAAAAAAGATCACTATTTTGAATAAAAAACTGTCTTTTTTCTGGCAATGAAACTTCAAAACGAGTTAAATTCACTATTTGATCATCTACTTCAACTTGGGAAAAATCAGGATTGACAGTAAGATCAAGGTTAAGACCATTTCCTATAGGAACTTTAGCATCTCCTCCAAAGCTTAGATTATTGAACTTTGTTTCATTTTCAAAATCTTTGAAGGTAATTCCATTAATGTATGGAATAATTGCTAATGGAGCTTTTGATTTTCCTAAAGGTTCTTCAAAAGTCATTTTACCCAGATAGGCAAGACTGTGAATAAATTGGTTTCTTGGTCTTTGAATCCAATTTGTCCATTCATTTTCACTGCTATTATATCTATTTATATTTAAGCCCCAAGATTTTGAGCCTTCTGGAAAATTTAAAAACTTTAATGGAATTTTAATTTCATTTAATATGTAACCATCATAAATTTGTGCTTCTGTTTCCCATTTAGTATCCCAACTACTATTATTATCTCTCCTCCAATCATTCATTCCATTGGACATTAAAGATTCACGTTGAACTCCTTCAGGATTTGTTCCAAATTGAAACCCATTAGTTTGATCATTAAAAGTATCAAATAAAAAAGTTAAATTATCAATACCCCATCCAGTCCAGTCTCTTCTTAAAGAAGGAACTACAATATTTTGATCTTTTGTGAATGATTTGGCTAAAAAATATAAATTATTTTTATCTCTTATAATTTTGACAGAGGTTTGATAATTAGCTTTAGACGTATCAGCAGGAAAATACTGATAAAAATCCCCAATTTCATTTGCATCTTTCCATGCCTCATCATTCCCTAATCCATCAATAACAATTGACTTATCTGTAGTTTTTACAATAATTTCTCTTGATTGAGAAGATAAATTGTAATTTACAAATAATAAAAAGGTAGTTAGTGTTAAAAAATATCTCAAAAATATATTTTTAAATTAGTTTGATTTATAACTAAAGATGTTTTGACTTAAAAACAAACAAAAGGTTTAATAAAAATTCAAATAATCACAAATTTAACTAATCAACTTTACTTAATAAAATCCAAACTTCTTTGTAGAAACTTTGTCAGAGCTTCTCCTTTTAGAATTCCCTGTGATAATTTTGCTAGGTCTAAAGCTTGAATTATTAATCGATCTCTTTTTTTGGATGTTTTTGTATTTAGAATTTGGCTAATTAATTCATGATTAGAATTAACTAACAAAGTTAGCATCTCGGGCATATTACCCATCATACTCCCTCCTCCGGTTTGTTGCATCTCTTTCATTCTTCTCATAAACTCAGGTTTTGCTAATACAAAAGGCAATGATTTGCTATCCATTGATTCTATCTGAACCATATAACCACTGTCTTTTACTGCTTCTTCAATAATAGGTTTTAGTTTTTCTTTCTCTTTTTCAGAAAGTTTAGAAACAACCGCTTCATCCTTTTTAATTAGATTCTCTATAGAATCCCCATCAACTCGAGCAAAACTAATTTTTTCTTTAATGCCTTCCATTTTTTGAATCAAGTGCGAAATAATTGGTGAGTCTAATAAAAGAACTACATAACCCTTATCTTCAGCTAATTGTATGTAGCTATGCTGATCCTCTAAATTATTTGCATAAAGAATAATCATTTTTTCATCTTTGTCTGTTTGATTAGATTTTATTTTTACTTCAAGTTCATCGTAGGTAAGATATTTTCCATTAGTAGTTGGATATAATGCAAATTTTTCAGCTTTTTCATAAAACTTTTCCTCGCTAAGCATTCCATACTCAATTACAACTTTAATATCGTTCCATTTTTCTTCAAATGCTTTTCTGTCTTTTTTGAATAAACTATTTAGTTTGTCGGCAACTTTTCTTGTAATGTAATTGCTAATTTTTTTAACTGCCCCATCAGCTTGTAAGTAGCTTCTTGAAACATTAAGAGGAATATCAGGAGAGTCTATGACCCCTCTAAGAAGAGTTAAAAATTCAGGGACGATCCCTTCTACATTATCTGTGACAAAAACTTGATTTTGATATAGTTGAATTCTGTCTTTCTGAATATTTATATCATTGTTTAGCTTCGGAAAATATAATATTCCTGTCAAATTAAAAGGATAGTCTACATTTAAATGAATATTAAAAAGAGGAGCTTCAAACTGAGATGGATAAAGTTCTCTGTAAAAACTACTGTAATCCTCGTCATTTAAATTTTTTGGGGCTTTGGTCCAGGCTGGAGAAGAATTATTAATAATATCATCTACAATCTGTTTTTTTGGCTTATCCTCTTTGGAAGCACCTTTAGGAAGAGGAACTTCTATCTCTTTTGTTCCAAACTTGATTGGAACTGGCATGAATTTATTATATTTTATTAATAATTCTCTAATTCGAGATTCTTCTAGAAATTCTTTTGAATCTTTTGATATGTGAAGAATAATTTCGGTGCCTCTTTCTTTTTTTTCTGATTTTACAAGTGAATATTCTGGAGAACCGTCACATGTCCAATGAGCGGCTGGTTTATTTTGATGAGATTTGGAAATTATCTCTACTTTGTCAGCAACCATAAAAGCAGAGTAAAAACCAAGACCAAAATGTCCAATAATTCCTGATTCTTGTGCGGCTGAATCTTTGTATTTTTCCAAAAATTCTTCAGCACCTGAAAAAGCAATTTCATTTATATATTTATTTACTTCATCTTTTGTCATTCCAACTCCTTGATCTGTAACATGCAGAGTTTTCTTTTTTGAATCAATTTTTATTTCAATTATAGGAGACCCAATATCTCCCTTAATATCACCGACACTAGCTAGATGTTTTAACTTTGTTGTTGCATCCGTAGCATTAGAAATTAATTCCCTAAGAAATATTTCATGATCACTGTAAAGAAACTTTTTTATTAACGGGAATATATTCTCAACAGCTACGTTAATTTTACCTTTAGACATATTTACTATATTTAAAATTTAAATCTACAAAACTATTTCAAAAAAAATACCAATTATTAAATAATGACATATTGACATTCTTTCAAACATTAAAGTTTGATATTCAAATTAATGTTAATAAATTGTAGAACCAAACAAATTTAATGTATAATTCAAAGATAGTAGGATTAGGAAAGTTTCTTCCTGATAACGTTGTGACAAATCAAGATTTAGAAAAAAAAATTGATACTTCCCATGAATGGATCGTTGAAAGAACCGGAATTAATGAAAGAAGACATATTAAAAAGGGAGATGGTAATTCTACTGCTTCCATGGGAGCAGAAGCTGCAAAAATTGCCTTAGATAGAGCTAATATGTCAGCTAAAGATATAGATCTCATTTTATTTGCTACTCTAAGTCCAGATTATTATATGCCAGGTTCAGGTGTTTTTGTTCAAAACATTTTAAATATACCAACTTGCCCTGCAATGGACATAAGAAATGCTTGTTCTGGTTTTGTTTTTGGCCTTGCAACTGCAGATCAGTTTATAAAAACAGGTATGTATAAAAATATTCTAGTTATTGGTTCAGAAACTCAATCAGGAGCTATTGATATGACATCCAGAGGAAGGGATATTGCAGTTATTTTTGGAGATGGAGCAGGTGCGGCAGTGGTTACAAGAAGTGAATCTGATAGCACAGGTATTTTATCTTCACATCTTCATTCGGAAGGCGAATATGCTGATGAATTAGTAATGGTGGCTCCTAATATGAATAAATGGGTTACTGAAATTGTTTCTGATAATGACCCAACTGACTCATCATATTTCCCATATATGAATGGAAGATTAGTTTTTAAAAATGCTGTTTCTCGTTTTGAAGAGGTAATTAACGCTGGACTGAAACATAATAATTTGAATTCTAGTCAAATTAGTTTATTAATTCCACATCAGGCAAATCTTAGGATTTCACAATTTGTTCAAAAAAAATTTCAATTAAGAGATGATCAGGTTTATAATAATATTATGAGATATGGAAATACTACAGCCGCTTCAATACCTATTGCATTAACAGAGGCTTGGGAAGAAGGTAAAGTTAAAGATGGAAATATAATAGTTTTAGCTGCTTTTGGTGCTGGTTTTTCATGGGGTAGTAATGTTATTAAATGGTGATTTTAAAAAAACCCACATTAGTTATTGGAGCTTCTTTAAATGAGTCGAGGTATTCAAATAAAGTAATTAAAAAACTAGTTGATTTAAAATTTAGAGTTTTTGCCATAGGAAAAAAAACTGGAGAAGTTCATGGAATTAAAATTCGTAATACAATATCAAGTAATAATAAAATTGACACTGTAAGCATCTATATAAACCCTTCTCTCCAAAAGCTTTATATCAATTTTATTATTAAGTTATCTCCAAATAGAGTTATTTTTAATCCAGGAACAGAAAATTCAGAGAGTTTTAAATTACTTTCATCTAAGGGTATTTATTGTGAAAACTCATGCACCTTGGTTTTGCTTTCTACCAATCAATATTAGTCCAAAGAATGTGATAATTCCATTTATTGGGAGTAGTTCGTATCCTATTTTGTAACCCCAAAGATCTTCTGACAAGGTCCATCCAAAATAAAAAAATAATTTTGGAAAACTAATTATTAGGACTGATAATAGACTTATCCATATAACCTTTTTATCGTCAATTTGATAGTTTGTAAAAATACCTAAACTAAATATTCCAAGTAATGGTCCATAAGTATATGATGCAACAGTTAAAAGACTATCAATTACATTTCTGTCTAAAATATGCTTAAAACCAACCACCACCAAAACTAATAAAACACTCATTCCAATATGTACTTTTTTTCGAATTGATTTTTGCTTTTTAGTTTTATATTTTTTTATATCAATGAAATCTATACAAGCTGAAGTAGTTAGTGAGGTTAGTGCACTGTCAGCACTACTATAAGCTGCTGCAACTAAGCCAAGAATAAATGTTATTGCAACAGCTCCACCCAGGTTATGATTTAAAGCAATTTCTGGAAATATAAGGTCAGTACTTTCTTTACCTTCAAAAAGAGGAATTTTTATTCCCATTTCGTATGAATAGATGTACAATAAGATCCCTAAAATTAAAAATAAAAAAGTGACAAAAACTAATGTAAAACTAAAAGCAATCATATTTTTTTGAGCAGAAACTAGATCTTTACATGTTAAATTTTTTTGCATCATGTCTTGATCTAATCCAGTCATGCAAATAGTTATAAATGCACCACCAATTATAGATTTTAAAAAATAGTTACGCTCGTTAAAATTATCAATTACAAATACTTGACTCATGGTTTTGAAGGAATCACTTTCAATAAATGAAATTAAACTCAAGTCTAAATAATTTAAAATATAAAAAATTGAAAAAATTACAGATAAAATCATTAATGAAGTCTGAAGAGTATCTGTCCATATTATTGTTTTAATCCCACCTTTAAAAGTATATAACCATATTAAAAAAATTGATAATATTACACTTATCTCAAAAGGAATTCCCCATAATTTAAAAACATATTGATAAAGGACTAATGCAACTAAAAACAATCTAAAAGATGCTCCGAGAACTCTGGAAATAAAAAAAAATAAAGCACCTGTTTTTTGGGTATTTGGACCAAATCTTTTATTAAGATATTCATATATTGATATTACATTATTTTTGTAATAAACAGGTAATAGAACGAATGCAACTATAAAATATCCTATTAAATAACCTATTACAACTTGAAAATAAGTTAGTTGTGAAGATTCAACCCATCCTGGAACTGATATAAATGTAACTCCAGATAAGCTAGCCCCAACCATTCCATACGCAACAAGATACCATGGAGCATTTTTATCTGCATTAAAAAATGTTGAATTTGAAGATTTATAGCTTGTATATTTAGAAATAATCAATAATATTATAAAATAGCCTATTATTAAACTTAAGATGATTCCTGGTGATTGCATAAGGCGTTAAAAAGCAAATATAGAAAACCTTTTTCGATATGATAATTTTGTATTTTTGTCTAATGGAAATCTCTTCAAAATTATTATCAGATGTTGTAGATGAAATCTCTAGATTGCCTGGCATAGGTAAAAGATCAGCTCTTAGACTTGCTTTATATTTGCTTAAACAACCAAAAGAAAACACACATTTATTAGCCAAATCATTAGAAAAATTTATAAATGAAATTGATTACTGCACAAAATGTCACAATTTATCTGATAAAACAATTTGTGATATATGCTCTAATGATAAACGTGATAAGAATACACTATGTATTGTAGAAGATATAAGAGATGTTATGGCTATTGAAAATACTAATCAGTATAATGGATTATATCATGTTTTAGGAGGTATTATATCTCCAATGGATGGTATTGGTCCAAATGATTTAAATATTAATTCTTTGGTTGAAAAAGTTAAATCTAACAATATTGATGAATTGATTTTAGCTTTAAGTAGTACTTTAGAAGCTGATACAACTAATTTTTATATTTTTAAATCTCTTTCAGCATTTGATATAAAAATTACAACTATTGCAAGAGGAATTTCTGTGGGAGATGAGTTGGAATATGCTGATGAGCTAACTTTAGGAAGAAGTATTTCAAAAAGAGTACCATATGAAACTTCAATAAGTCAATAGTAATACCGTAGTTATAATTTTGGTATTTTTGTTAAATTAATATGGGTAAATATTTTTTAAAACTCCCAAAAATGGGAGAAAGCGTTGCTGAGGCTACATTAATAAGTTGGTTAAAGGATGTGGGTGATAAAATTGAGATGGATGAATCTGTGGTTGAAATAGCAACAGATAAAGTAGATTCTGATGTTCCGTCAGAATTTTCAGGAAAACTTCTAGAAAAAAGATTTGATGTTAATGATACTATCAGAGTTGGAGATATTATTGCTGTTATTGAAAGTGATCAGATAAATCAAAAAGAATTTGAAAACAAAATAGATGAAGAATTTTTAAATTCTCAACCTGAAGAACTTGATAAAGTTGATTCTGCCCAACTTGATAAATCAGCTCAGGCAAATGAAGCTTCTAAAATTATTAATCAAGCTGAAAATCTTATTAAATCCAATATTGTTAAAGAAAAACGCTTTTATTCTCCGTTGGTAAAAAGTATTGCTAAAGAAGAGAACATATCAGATGATGAACTTCAAAAAATAAAAGGAACAGGAAAAAATAATAGATTAACAAAAAAGGACCTATTAAAACATATAAGTTTAAACAAAACAAATCTTACTAAATCATCTACTATATCAGAAGATATATCAAATAATATTGGATCTAAAGATCAATTGATTGAAATGTCTCGAATGGGCAAGCTAATAGCAAGTAAAATGATTGAAAGTAAAAAGATATCTGCTCATGTTCAATCTTTCGTAGAGGTTGATGTTACTAATTTATGGGAATGGAGAGAAAAAATTAAAGATTCTTTTTTTGAAAAAACTCAAGAAAAGTTGACTTTCACACCTCTTTTTATGTTAGCAATAATAAAAGCATTGAGAGATTTCCCTATACTAAATAGTTCAATACAAGGTGAATCAATTTTACAAAGAAGGGATATAAATTTAGGGATGGCTACTTCATTATCTGATGGAAATTTAATAGTTCCAGTAATAAAAAACGCAGATCATTTAAATTTAATTGGTTTAGCTAAGGCAGTTAATGATTTATCAAATCGTGCAAGAAATAATCAGCTATTACCAGAAGAAGTGCAAGGAGGAACTTTTACGGTAACAAATGTTGGTAATTTTGGTTCGATAATGGGAACTCCAATTATAAATCAACCTCAGGTTGGAATAATAGCAATAGGGGTAATTAGAAAGCTACCGTCGGTAATTGAAACATCCAAAGGAGATTATATTGGAATCAGAAAAAAACTGATTTTATCTCATAGTTATGATCATAGAATAATAAATGGAGCTGTAGGTGGTCAATTCGCAAAAAATATTGCAAATTATCTTGAGGAATGGGATTTAAATTTTTCTTTTTAAAATGAAATTAAAATTAGAAAGACCTTTATGTTTTTTCGACCTTGAAACAACCGGAATTAGCATTACAAATGATAGAATAGTTGAAATAGCTATTTTGAAATTATTTCCAAATGAAAAGATAGAAAAAAAGGTTTGGCTAGTTAATCCTCAGATTCCAATCCCAAAAGAAGTTTCTGCTATTCATGGAATTACAGATGACAAAGTTAAAGATGCCCCAATTTTTAAAAAAATCTCTAAATTAATATATAGCTTTATTAAAAATTCAGATTTAGCCGGTTATAATTCGGATAGATTTGATATCCCTCTACTTATGGAAGAGTTTTTAAGGTCTGATATAACTTTTGATACAAAGAATTTAAAAACGATAGATATACAAACTATTTTTCATAAAAAAGAGCAAAGAAACCTTACCGCTGCTCTTAAATTTTATTGTAATAAAAAATTTGAAAATGCTCATTCGGCAATGGCTGACACTCAAGCAACTTATGAAGTTTTTATGTCACAATTAGATAGATATGATGACCTAGAACCATCAATTTCTTTTATCAGTGATTTTACAACAAGAAAAAAAATAGCTGATTTTGCTGGTTATATTGTTTTTAACAATAATGGTGAGGAATGTTTTTCATTTGGAAAACATAAAGGTCAAACCGTAGAAAAAATATTAGATAATGAACCAGGATATTTTGGATGGTTGCTTCAAGCAGATTTTCCATTATACACAAAAAAAATTTTAACGCAAATTCGAATGCGTAAAAGTAATCTTCAAAATAAATAATTTTGAAAATAATTTGCATAGGTAGAAACTATTCTGGTCATATAAAAGAACTGGAAAATCAAAGACCGGATAACCCTGTCATTTTTATCAAACCCGACACCTCTCTAATACAAAAAAATCAACCTTTTTTTATTCCTGCATTTTCAAATAATATTCATCATGAAATAGAGTTGGTAATTAAAATTAAACGAATTGGAAAATATATTGAAGAAAAATTTGCTAATAAATATTATGATTTTTTAACAGTAGGAATTGATTTTACAGCAAGAGATATTCAAAATGATTTAAAGTCAAAAGGTTTACCATGGGAAAAATCAAAAGGATTTGATGGTTCAGCTTTAATAGGAAAGTGGTTAAATAAAGATGATTTTCAATTAGATAATTTAAATTTTCATCTAAAAAAGAATAATCAGATAATTCAGGAGGGTAACTCATCATTAATGTTTTGGAAAATAGATCAAATTATTTCATACATATCTCAGTTTTTTACACTTAAAATAGGAGATTTGATTTTTACTGGAACCCCTGCTGGTGTTGGAATGATTAAGGAAGAAGATGTTTTAGAGGGGTTCATTGAAAATATAAAGTGCTTTAATATAAAAGTAAAGTAAAAATGATAGCTGAATTAATAACAATTGGAGATGAAATTTTAATTGGCCAGATTGTAAATACAAATTCTGTTTTTTTATCAAAATCT